>Ga0224506_10000084_pt1 | contig 93016 bp, 83 predicted proteins | sample SF_Jan12_sed_USG_2_FD_169108 | JGI IMG/M metagenome (GOLD analysis project Ga0224506, IMG submission 169108) | Sediment microbial communities from San Francisco Bay, California, United States - SF_Jan12_sed_USGS_8_1 | ecosystem: Environmental > Aquatic > Marine > Sediment | place: USA...
ACCAACCCCAGGGCCTCGCGTAAAGTACTTATACCAAGTTGATCTAGCTCGTCTGAATTCCAGGCCGAAATAATGTACGGCATGTAATCCACATTCTGCTTCGTCTGGGTAGCAATTCTGGAATATTCCTGCATATCCTGCTGTAGTGATTCAAGCACTTCAGGATCACCCATATCATCAGCATGCAGCGGCATAGAAAACAGTAATATTGACAAAATATAAACGATATTTTTATCCATGAACATTCCGTATGTCTTTTATTATTTAACAGTTATTTATAAATTCAACTTGCATAGATATCATGCTTATAACCACAGTTATAATATAGGTAATTCAATACTTATAAAACATAAACATGTAAAAACACTACGATTTTTATAGATTAACTTATTAAATGATATTTATTCGCAATAACATGATCATTTATCATTAGAATCAAGGACTCACTGAAAGATATTTTCTCTTCTAGTTCAATCTTTTCAACGTATAATTCAATTTTTTATAAATACACCCCTAACCTTCTCGGAATAATAAACATGGTAAAAGTATTATTTGTTTGCATGGGCAACATCTGCCGATCACCCAGTGCTGAAGGTGTATTTCGCGACAAGATTTCTGCCGCTGGCCTCAGTGACAGAGTGTTTATCGATTCAGCGGGTACACATGCCTACCACATAGGCAACCCACCCGACCCTCGCTCACAGGAAGCCGCCATCAAGCGTGACTATGATTTAAGCTCCCAGCGTGCCCGCAAAGTAGCCGTCAGTGATTTTGACGAGTTTGATTATGTTATTGCCATGGATATGAGCAATGAGGATGATTTACAGACAATCTGCCCTGCCGGTCTGGAAGACAAAATTCACCTGTTCATGAAGTTCTCAGACAACAGCAATGCTAAAGAAGTACCTGACCCCTATTACGGCGGTGGCAATGGTTTTGAAACAGTGCTGGATTTGATTGAAGACGCTGCAGACGGGCTGATAGCCCATCTGCAAAAACATCATTCGATTTAGCTATTCACCTAACGGTGTTTTTTCTACATTTTCCTTAACAGGTGCTGGAACAGAGGTTGTTGCTGGTGCTGCTATAGGCGCTGGCTTGGATAACACTGCTTCAGGTGCAGGCTTGGGTGCCGGAGATACCGCTGAGACATGTACCGCTGCCACAGGCGAAGACATAGGCGTCGCCACCGGTACAGAGGCTCTAGCTGATGGAGAAATATTTCCACTAATCTCACGTTTAGTTTTTTCTATTATATTACCTGAATCAGGTGAAGACTTAGCTGACGCCTTTGACGAAGACGATATTTGTGCATCGGACTTATTCTGCACAGCCGGAGCAGAAGATTGTTCAGGTTTAGACTGCGTTGGTTTGCTCTGACTTTGGGCGGCCACACTCTGAACAGCATCAGTTTGATTAGCTGAAACCTGATTTTGTGAACCCTGCCCCTGCTGACCCTGACCTTCCTGTGCAGCCGCTGGTTTATTACGTGTATCTCGATTACGGCGACCACCACCTCGGCGGCCACGGCGACTTGACTGACCTTGCTCGGCATTTTCACCTTTCCCTGCTTCAGACTGTTTACCCCCCTCTTTCACAGCCTGTTTATTACCACTTTTCTGCGTCTGCTGTTTATTTCCCTGCTGCTTATTCTGTGCAGAATTACGATTACCGCGCTGAGCATTTCTACCACGTCCGCCACGATTACCACGGTTAGCATTTTGTGATGAACGCTGCGGAGCTTTACCCTTAGCAGGTTTTTTCTCTTCTTCATCACCGGTAAATAAAGCAACAATAGAAGCCCAAAGCCCCTTCGATTTCTCTTTTTTCACAGGCGCTTTAGCCTTTGCTTTTGTCGCCGGCGGCTTAGGACTTGCAGGTGTAATTGAGGCTACCGCTGGTTTTTCAGGCTGTATCAATTTTTCTTTATTATGCTCAGGATTATAACTTTGGTCAGCCACCTCTGCTTGCAGGTAGCTTGGTTTGTCGTCAGTTTCTGGCATATCAACTTTACGAACACGATCAACACGATATTGAGGTGTTTCCAGCGCAGTGCTGGCAATGATCAATATATGTACACCAGTCTGTGCTTCTACATCGGCAATTGCTTTACGTTTTTCATTCAGCATGAAGGTAGCAACATCAACCGGCACATGTATTTCAACACGACCGGTACTTTCTTTGAGTGCTTCTTCTTCAGCAATACGAACCAGTGATAGAGCCAGTGACTCAACGGTACGGATGGTACCGTTACCAGTACAACGTGGACAGACAATTTGCGTGGCTTCGCCCAGAGAAGGTTTCAGGCGTTGACGTGACATTTCCATCAAACCAAAGCGTGAAATACGGCCTGTCTGTACACGAGCACGGTCAATTGCAATGGCATCGCGTAAACGGTTTTCAACATCACGCTGATGTTTGTTTGACACCATATCGATAAAATCGATAACCACCAGGCCACCTAAATCGCGTAAACGCAATTGACGGGCGACTTCATCAGCCGCCTCAAGGTTGGTGTTATATGCGGTATCTTCAATGTCAGTGCCTTTGGTGGCACGCGCTGAGTTGATATCGATAGAAACCAAGGCTTCAGTATGGTCAACAACAATCGAACCACCCGATGGCAGTTGTACTTCGCGACGGTAAGCCGATTCGATCTGGTTCTCAATCTGGAAACGATTGAACATCGGCACAGTATCTTCGTAGAGCTTGATTTTGCTGATGCGATTAGGCATCACCTGCTCGATGAACTGCTTGGCGGTTTCAAAGACCTCTGGTGAATCGATCAGTACTTCCGTGATGTCATTTCTGAAATAATCGCGCAAGGCGCGGATAATGACATTGCTCTCCTGATAAATCAGGAATGGAGCAGGTCGATCTTTCGAGGCTTCCTCGAATGCATCCCAGAGCTGTAATAGATAATCCAGATCCCATTGCAGTTCTTCAACTGAACGACCAATACCACCGGTACGCACGATCATACCCATACCATCGGGGATGTTGAGCTGGCTCATGGCTTCGCGAATGGTGTTGCGATCCTCTCCTTCGATACGGCGTGAAACACCACCAGCGCGAGGATTGTTTGGCATTAGAACGAGGAAACGTCCGGCGAGACTGATGAAGGTGGTTAAGGCAGCGCCTTTATTACCACGCTCTTCTTTCTCAATTTGCACAACCACTTCGGTGCCTTCAGCAATAGCGGTACGGATATCCGGACGACCACTGGCTTTAAGCCCTTCTTCGGTGAAGTAACTGCGTGATATTTCTTTAAAAGACAGGAAACCGTGCCTATCTGCGCCGTAATCGACGAAACAGGCCTCTAAACTGGGTTCTACGCGGGTAATTTTACCCTTATAGACGTTGGATTTCTTTTGTTCCTGTGAAGGGACTTCGACATCTAGATCGTAGAGTTGCTGGCCATCGACCATCGCTACGCGAATCTCTTCTTTCTGAGTCGCATTGATTAAAATTCTTTTCATTTTTCATTAAACCTGAGGTTGATCCCAGTGCTAATTTACCGATGGCGGCCATTTTTGGTAGGCGCACATAACTTATAGCCTGAACAAATAGCGTGCTGAATAGAGCGACAAAGGCTCCCAACACGGCTAGTTCAGGCAATGTGAAATTGATTCCGGCAAATAAAACTGAGGTATACATTAAAATTTGTTTTCTCTTATTAACACTATCCGCAACCAAAATAGTAATGCGAATAGGTGAATTCAGTGTGCTGACTCCCCAATGGAGCCTGCTAGCCACGCGCTTCGTGGCATTTTCCCCGCTATCACAGCCTGGGAATTATCCTTAACAACTGGCCTTAAATTGATTCAGTCGAAAAATCCTTAACGGTTATACTAGCTTGCGCTGGTATAAACGGGGTCAAGTCTGTCAAAATGCAACGCTACGGTCAACCTGAAACCCCACTAATCACTTAAAAATTAACTATTTACCCCCTATTTCTATCAGAGTATCAACCTTAAGCCACATGGAATCAGACCATCAGAAAGCTAAAATAGTTCAAATTGATGCTAACAACGTTGGCCAACGCATCGATAACTTCCTCATGACCCAGCTCAAGGGCGTACCTAGAAGCCATATATACCAGCTGTTACGCAGTGGTCAGGTACGCGTTAACAGTGGCCGAAAAAAACCACTATACAAGCTTAAACTTGATGATAATGTGCGCATTCCTCCTGCACGCATCAACAGTGGTGACGAAGTTGTCATTCCTGAGTCAGTGATCAAACTGATCGAATCATCAGTACTTTTTGAAAATGATGATTTGATGGTACTCAACAAGCCTTCAGGAATCGCGGTGCACAGCGGCAGTGGTCTTGCCTTCGGTGTTATCGAAGTGCTGAAACAGCATAATCCTGACCAGTTTCTTGAACTAGTTCACCGCCTCGATCGAGAAACCAGTGGCTGTTTAATTATTGCAAAAAGCAGAGTCGCATTGACCAAATTACACGACTTATTTCGCGACGAAAATAGATCAGGTATCGGCAAGTACTACCTGGCTTTAGTTGCAGGCCAATGGCAAGACGTGAACACTATCAATGCGCCATTAAAAAAAGCCATGCGTGCTGGCGAACACATTGTTGAGGTTAATGAGGAAGGCAAGCATGCCATCAGCCATTTCGAAACGAAAAAAGTCTATCCGCAATCCAGCTTGATGGAAATCAAAATCGAAACTGGTCGTACCCATCAAATTCGCGTACACGCTTTGCATGCTGGCCACCCTGTTGCTGGTGATAAAAAATATGGCGACCACAAATTCAATCAGATTATGAAAAAAGCCGGACTGAAACGTCTATTTTTACACGCTGCGCGAATTGAATTACCCGGGCTTAACCCAACCTCTAATCAATCTCTAATCATCGAGGCACCACTGGGCGATGAGCTACAACAGGTTTTAAACAAACTAGAATTATGAATAATATAAACATGCCCTATTCACTGCTAGTCTTCGATTGGGACGGCACACTGATTGACTCCATTGAGCAGATCACCACCAGCCTACAGGCAGCTAGCAATATTATTTGTAACGAGCCAGTTACCGAAGAGGCTGCACGCGGAGTGATTGGCCTAGGTTTGCAGGAGGCCATCAAACAATTACACCCCGAAAAAGAACAAACGCTAATAGAAAAAATGGCTGATACTTATCGACATCATTATCTGCACGAAAATAAGGTGCCCTCGCCTTTATTTGAAGGTGTTACTGATATGCTCGATGAATTAAAAAAAGCTGGTTTTACTTTGGCTATTGCCACCGGCAAAAGTCGACGTGGTTTAGATCACTCAATTACCGAACACGATGTTGCGCATTATTTCAGCACGACACGTTGCGCTGGTGAATATTTATCGAAGCCACACCCTGAAATGCTATTAGGTATTGTTAATGATACACAGACAAAGACGGGGCAAACATTGATGATTGGTGATAGCGAACACGACTTAATGATGGCCAATAATGCTGGTGTGGATTCAATCGCTGTTAGCCATGGTGCTCATTCTGCTGAAAAACTGATGGAACACAAACCATTATTGTGTTTGGATAGAGTCACCGATTTGACAAAATTCTTATCTACCAATTAAATCAATATGAATCTATTTCGCTACTTCAAACAGAAACAAACTAATAATATGAATGAACAAGATACCGGTTGGGAAAAAAAGATCATCACCAAACTGGCTGAATCCAGCTTGCGCGAACAGAAACGCGCACGTCACTGGAGCATCTTTTTCAAGTTGCTCACATTCGCTTATCTCGTCACTTTGCTGATGATGTTTTCAGACAGTGATATGGCTACAAAAAAATTAACCTCTAAACATACTGCACTGGTCGAGTTAACCGGCTTAATTGCTGAAGGCGAAAAAGCCAGCTCAGATAATATCGTCACCGCTTTGCGTAATGCATTTGAGGATAAAAATACGGTAGGCATAATTCTGCGCATCAACAGTCCCGGCGGTACACCGGTACAAGCAGGTTACATTTATGACGAAATCATTCGCCTGCGTGAAAAATATCCTGACATACCTTTACATGCAGTCATCAGCGACATGTGCGCTTCTGGCGGTTATTACGTTGCAGCAGCTGCCGATAAAATTTATGCTGATAAAGCCAGTATTGTTGGCTCTATTGGTGTGCGCATGGACAACTTCGGTTTTGTCGATGCCATGAAAAAGCTGGGCATTGAGCGTCGCACACTTACCGCAGGTAAAAATAAAGCCCTACTCGACCCCTTTGCACCTGTTGATAAAACCGTCAACAAACACATGAGCACTATGCTGCAAAGTATTCATCAACAATTCATCAGCGCGGTGAAAAAAGGCCGTGGTGATCGTTTAAAAACCGACGTTGATGGCTTATTCTCCGGACTAATCTGGACCGGCGAACAAAGCCTTGAAATTGGCCTAATCGACGAACTGGCAAGTGCGGGCTATGTTGCTAGAGAAGTGATTGGTGAGGAAGATATTGTCAAATTTACCGTTACCGATGATTTACTGGATAGAATAGCAAAACGTGTGGGCGCCACCATGGCCAGCATTTTAATAAAAAATGAGAGCCAGCCTTATATGTACTGATGTGCGAAGCATTTCAGAGCAGGACAAGTTCGCAAGAATGGGTTATGCTGAGAAATATCAAAAATAGTGTGTAACGAGAATTACAGGGCGATATATCAAGATATTTGGACAATTTTCGACTATAAGACAGGAAATAATAAGCCTATAAAAAATTGTCTGACATTTCTTAGACAGGGAAACCCCGCTTGAAAACAACAAAAATAAAACGAGTGCCAATATGAAACAAGCAGTTTGGAAGAGCGACTGGTTTGTCAGCCTCATCATTACTCTCATATTCCTTTTCTTTATACAGTCCGATTTCATACAAAGCATCGAACGTGATGCCTATGATTTTGGTGTACAGTCATCAAGTCGCACTGCCAGTGACAAAATTGCCATTATTGCTATTGATGATGAAAGTATTGCTAATATAGGTCGCTGGCCCTGGTCACGCAATATGCACGCACAAATGCATGAGCTACTCACCGATGGCGGTGCCAAAGCCATTGGCCAGACCGTCCTGTTTACAGAGCCGCAGCTCGATCCTGGCTTAGCATTTATTCAAGAACTTAAAACTACTTTTGAAAATAGTCGCATTGCCACCATTTCTGAGCATGCCGAAGAAATTTATCAGATAAAAGAATATCTCTCCTCAGCTGAAATCACGTTAGATAGTGATAAAACACTGGCAGAAAGCATGCAGCAAACAGGTAATGTTGTGCTGGCCATGCCCTTTGTCCTGGGTGAACCTATTGGCCGCCCTGATCAGGCGCTTCCTGAGTACGTACAGCGCAACAAACTACCAGAAAATAATATTATTGATGACCCGACTAACAATCCAGATGGCTGGCGACCTTTACCCATGGTTGAGGCTCTATCACCGATCCCAGCCATTGGCGAAGCCGCCTTAAATATTGGTTCACTGGTTAGTGTTCTTGATGTCGATGGTGGCATACGTAGCGAACCATTGATCGTTGATTATTATGGAAATCTTTATCCTTCTGTCGCTCTAATTCTTGCAGCTAAAAGTCTAAACCTGGATATTAGCGACATCAAAGTAACCGTTAGTTCTGATGTTCAATTGGGTCGTCTAACAATTAAAACCGATGAAGAATCTCAGATGAAGACCTTCTTCTACAACAGTAATGGCTATGAGAGTGCTTTCCAGATAGATTCATTTTACGATGTTATTCAAGGAAAAGTCCCCGCCAGCAAATACAAGGATAAAATTGTACTCATAGGTGCAACTGCCTTTGGTGTAGGAAATACCATGGTAACCCCTATCGATCCAGCCATGTCGCCAGTAATCACTCTGGCTCACTCAGTCTCAAGCATTCTTAATGAGGATTTCTTTATTGAACCTGCATGGTCAAGTTATGCACAGTTAAGTGGGCTGTTGTTAGTCGCGCTTTATCTGATGTTGTTATTGCCACGCATGGGCGCTGCCGCTGGTTTTATCGTTACTATTTTCCTATTTACTGCGTTCTTTGTTACGCATTATATATTGATGACAACTCAGGGTATGTGGGTACAATTAATGTCACCCTCCTTGCTGCTTGTTGCAGGCCATATCTTATTAACAACCAAACGCTACCTGCTCACCGAGCGAGGCAAAGCTCGCCTGGATATTGAATCCGCTGAAAGTAATCGCATGCTAGGTCTTTCTATGCAAGGTCAGGGGCAACTCGATATGGCATTCGAAAAATTCCGTAAACTGCCTGCTGACAAATCTGCACTAGAGCTCATATACAACCTGGCTCTGGACTACGAACGTAAGCGCCAATTCAATAAAGCTAAATCTGTTTACGATTACATTAGCGATCATGATGCTAATTTCCGTGATATTAAGACACGCTCAAATCGTGCTACAGCTATGGATGAAACCGTAATGCTCGGCGGTGGTAGCGGATCTTCACCCGGTGGCACTTTAATGCTTGATGATGGCAGTATCGAAAAGCCCATGCTGGGTCGATATCAAATTGAAAAGGAATTAGGTAAAGGCGCAATGGGTGCCGTTTATCTCGGTAAAGACCCAAAAATCTCACGCGTTGTCGCCATCAAAACTATGGCTCTCTCGCAGGAATTTGAAGACGATGAGTTAGAAGAAGTAAAAGAGCGTTTTTTCCGCGAAGCCGAGACAGCGGGACGCCTCAATCATCCCAACATAGTCACAATTTTTGATGCCGGTGATGAACATGATTTAGCTTATATCGCTATGGAATATTTGAAGGGTTCCGACCTCGTCAAATACATCAAGAAAGATAAATTGCTGCCAGTAACTAAAGTTCTTTCACTAATACAACAAACTGCTGACGGCTTAGGTTATGCGCACGGTTTCAATGTTGTTCATCGTGATGTTAAACCTGCCAACATTATGTGGGATCCTGAAACCGATATAGTAAAAGTCACTGATTTCGGTATCGCACGTATCACTGATTCAAGCAAAACAAAAACGGGCATGGTATTAGGTACCCCCTCTTATATGTCACCTGAGCAATTAGCAGGCAAGAAAGTTGAAGGGCAGTCTGACTTATTCTCATTAGGTGTGATGTTATTCCAGATGGTCACAGGCCAGCTTCCTTTTGTTGGTGATTCTATGGCTGCACTGATGTACAAAATTGCCAACGAAGCTCACCCTAATCCAAACTCCATTAATCCTGACCTGCCAAGATGTGTTAGCGTAATTATCAACAGAGCTTTGCAAAAAGACATTGAAAAACGCTATCAAACTGGAAAGCAAATGGCTGATGACATTGCAAAATGTCTGAGAATTATAGCGGCTGAAAACAAGGCTTGAGGAACATTATGAGTTTGAAAGGTAAAATTGAAATCACGGGGCAAACAGATGTTGGTTCTGTACGTGATCATAATGAAGATGCCATCAGCACTGAAACGTCATTGGGTCTTGCCATATTGGCTGATGGTATGGGTGGACACCGCGGCGGCGAGGTCGCCAGCGCCATTACCGTTAGCACCGTATTCGAAACCCTTTGTGAAAAATTAAAAAACGTCCCTGAAGGTGGCATTGAAGAAGCGACAGGTTACAGCCTGGAAAGCATGAATGTTCACAATGCCATCGCGCTTGCAAACAGCAATGTTTTTGAATCATCCAACGAAAATGCACAATATCGCGGTATGGGTACCACCGTGGTCGTTGTGTTATTTTACGACAACCGATTTACGGTAGCACACGTCGGTGATTCACGACTGTATCGAATCAGAGATGGCGTACTCGAGCAGGTTACCCGTGATCATAGCTTGATGCAGGAATTAGTCGACAGAGGTTTTTATACTCCTGAACAAGCCAGAAAATCGCTCAACAAAAACCTGGTCACTCGGGCTATTGGAATTGAGGAAAAAGTAGTCATTGATATTCAGGAAGATGCTACACAGGTTGGTGACATCTACCTACTATGCTCCGATGGCCTAAGTGACATGATCGAAGATGATTTAATTCATGAAATCATCAAAAGAAACGCGGATAATCTTGAAATAGCAACAACAGAACTAATAGCAGCAGCAAACAAGCATGGCGGTAAAGATAATATTTCTGTGATTTTAGCGAGACCTTTAAAATCATTTCCTGCCAAAAATAGCTTGTTTTCTCGTTTTTTTGATTTATTCTCATAAGTATAATATTACATATATAGTGCATTAAGGAACAAAAATGGCAAAACTAATACTCAGCTTTGACGGCAAGCCTGTAAAAGAATTCGAGCTAGACCAGGAAATTATTACCATCGGGCGAAAACCTGGTAATGATATCCAAATCGATAATCTCGCTGTCAGTGGTACTCACGCCAAGATCCTGACTATTCTCAACGACTCTTTTATCGAAGATTTGAATAGTACAAATGGAACGCTAATTAATGGCCAACGTATTAGCAAACATGCTTTACATAATGGTGAAAAAGTTATCATCGGCAAACATTCTCTGGAATATGTGAATGAGGCCGAAGAAGCTGGTGAAGGTGAATTTGAAAAAACCATGATTATTCGCCCGGGTGCAAACGACGCACCCGTTTCAAGTGAAACCAGCAAGAAACTCGAAAAATCAATTGGAAAAATTGCCGCCGAGCTTGCCTCTGCTGGTGCTGCAGGTGCAAGCAACCAAAGCGAAGCTTATTTGGAATTAATGAGTGGAGCCAATAGTGGTAAAAGAATGAAGATCACCAAGATCCTGACCACACTAGGTAGACCCGGCATACAAGTTGCCGCCGTAACACGGCGTCCATTAGGTTTCTTCCTGATTGTTGTCGATTCAGGCTCTTATGAAACACGCCCTATGGTCAATGAAAAAGAAGTCGGTACTCAAGCACACCCTTTAATGGACAGCGATGTTATTGAAGTTGCTGGTGTAAAAATGGGCTTTTATCTCGAATAAAAATAACGCATGCTGAGTTTTACCCAGCATGCGTTACCTTGCATGACTCAATCAATATCACTTAACAAAAACAGCAATAGATTCCACGTGTTTGGTATGTGGAAACATATCCATAATTCCCGCATCGGTTAATCGATAACCCAATTCATTCACCAAAACACCAGCATCACGTGCCAGCGTGGCCGGATGACATGAAACATAAACAATACGCTCTGCACCCATTTTCCCCAAATATCTAAGCACAGCATCCGCACCTGAACGTGGTGGATCAAGCAATATTTTATTGTATTTTTTCTTCAACCAGGGTGCTGCTGCAATTTCTTCACTGTACAAATCGGCCATATGAAATTCAATGTTATCGATATTATTTTTAGCCGCATTTTCACGCGCTTTTTTCACCATAGCCAACGAACCTTCAACCGCCGTCAACTGCGCACATTGCCTTGCCATCGGTAAAGAAAAATTACCCAGACCACAAAATAAATCCAGTACCTGATCGTTTTCATTCAACTGCAAAAAATTAATGGCACGATCCATCATATCGCGGTTTATTTCAGGATTAACCTGAGTAAAATCAGAAGACTGAAATTCGACTCGTACATTATGTCTGGGTAATTCGTAATAAAGCATTTCCGGCTGCAAAGGATGCAAAGCCTCAAGCTCATCAGGTGCGCCAGCCTGCAAATAAATCACAAAGTCATGCTTGATGGCTAATTCACGCAAAATATCTCTATCTGCTTCCGGTAGTGGCACTAGATGCCTGAACACCAATACAGTCTGATTATCACCGACGGCTACTTCAATTTGCGGAATATGCTGATTCTGCTCCATTCGCGTAATAAACTCGGACAGCTCCGTCAGTAAAAGTCCCACGCTCGGATGCAAAACCTCGCACTGCTCGGTATCAGTGATAAATGCCGAACTACTCTCGCGAAAACCCACCATGATGCGCTTTTTTTTGTGCACATAGCGAACACCTAAACGTGCTTTATGTCGATAGCCCCAAAGTGGGCCTATCAATGGTGGCAGCAGATTCTCCGCCTTAACCTTACCAATATGCTCCAGATGATCTAAAAAAGTTTTCTGTTTCAACTCAAGCTGCATATCTGTACTCATATGCTGCAAGGAACAACCACCACACATCTCAAAGGCACTGCATCTGGCTTCAACTCGGTCAGGCGATGCCTTTAATATCTCAACAGCCCGTCCTTCAGCAATATTCTTGCTCAGCTTGGTGTATTTAAATAAGACAGTTTCCCCCGCCAAAGCCTGATCAACAAAAACAATTCGATCATTAACATGGGCGATACCACGACCTTCTGCGGATAGCGACTCAATTTCAACCTGAACGGTTTCTTCTGGTAGTCGCGGAGAACGACGTCTACGACGATTATTAGGCATAGGTAATTACTCTGAAATTATTAGGCAGGGAAAACACCGGTGGACATATATCGATCACCGCGATCACAGATAATTGATACGATGACCGCATTTTCCACTTCCCTGCTCAGCTGCAATGCGGCGGCCACAGCGCCGCCTGATGATATACCGCAGAAGATACCTTCTTTGGCAGCCAGATCGCGTGTTGTCTGCTCTGCGTCGGCCTGGCTAACATCCCGCGTGCTATCGACACGACTAGCTTCAAAAATACCGGGCAGATAAGCCTCTGGCCAGCGTCGAATACCAGGAATACTCGCGCCCTCCTCGGGCTGCACACCAACAATCTGAACATCCGGGTTCTTTTCCTTGAGGTAATGGGAAACGCCCATAATGGTGCCTGTGGTACCCATGGCACTGACAAAATGGGTGATTTTACCATCGGTTTGCTGCCAGATTTCAGGCCCGGTACTAATGTAGTGCGCATTGGGGTTATCGGCATTATTGAACTGGTCAAGCACCTTGCCCTTACCTTCCTGCTGCATCTGTAGCGCCAGATCGCGCGCACCTTCGATACTTTGTTCCTGCGTTACCAGAATCAGTTCGGCACCGTAAGCTTTCATCGCCGCCCGGCGCTCCTCACTCATATTTTCCGGCATAATCAAAACCATATGATAGCCTTGAATAGCGGCGGCCATCGCCAGAGCAATACCGGTATTTCCGCTGGTCGCTTCTATCAAAGTGTCTCCGGGTTTAATATCCCCTCTCTTCTCCGCCTGAAAAATCATATTCAAGGCAGGACGATCTTTCACCGAACCCGCTGGATTATTACCTTCGAGCTTGACCAGCAAGGTATTTGTGGTCTCTCCCGCTAACCGCTGCAAACGAACCAACGGAGTATGACCAATATAATCAGCCAGTGTTTTATACATTGAATTTCACCAATTTTTAGATACCATGACCAGAAGCCATAACAAGATAATAATATTTACTACTCAGGTTTGAGAGTATATATTACAAGCTCTCTGTTGCCACTAACGATAACAATAATGTATTTTTACAAGCTGCATTCTGACAACACTAAACGCCATAGATATTTACCCGCAATTACCTCAGCAGTAGCTCTAACACTCTCCATGCCACTACTGGCTAGCGAGGAAGACGTATTCTTTGAAATGCCCGTCGTGCTCTCTGCCAGCCGCCTGGAGCAACCTGTTTCAGAAACACCCATGGCCGTAACCAGTATCGACAGACAAATCATCGAAGCGAGCGGTGCCAGAACCATCCCGGAAGTTCTCAGACTGGTACCCGGCATCATTGTTGGTAATAGCAATAATGAATGGGGTGAAGAAGCCAAACCAGTAGTTGCTTACCACGGTCATACCAACCAGTTTTCAAAACAAATGCAGGTTTTGATTGATGGCCGCTCCATCTACGAACCACTACTCGGTGGTGTTAACTGGAATATGATCCCCATCAACATAGATGATATTGAACGTATCGAGGTCTCACGCGGCCCCAACGCTTCAACCTATGGCTCCAATTCATTTTTAGCCGTGATCAATATCATCACCCGACACGCCTCTGAAGATCCGGGACACTATATCAATCTCAAGGCGGGTAATCATGACATTGCCGACCTGACTTATCGATACGGAGGCAGTGGTGACGACCTTGACTACAGGGTCACCGTGTCATCACAAAAAGATAACGGATTAGATGCCAGAAAAAACATCAGTAGCTATGATGCCAATGGCGGTGTAATAAATTTTCTGTACTCAGATGAATCCGCTGACAACCATGATGACATCAATACAGGCGCCATAGATTACCGTGTTGATTACCAGCTTAACAACAGCAGCCATCTAACCTATCAAGGCGGTTATGGCAGAACAGGGCTGGATATTAACGAAAACTTCACCCTTAACGGCATAAGACCAGTGCGCGATAGTGACACCATCAATGCACACCAATTCTTAAAACTTGAAAATATCATAAACAACAAAAATTCTGTCGTCATGCAATATTATTACAACCTGCAGGACAAAACTGACCAGTCCCTATCAAAAATTATTCAGGTGGGTGGGGGCATTGATGATTTCACCTTAGATCTTGATTTTGGCCTTAAGTCAGAAAGACATAATCTCGAATTTACCCATTTCAATCAAACCACAGACAATCTTCGACTGATATGGGGTTTAAGTGCTCAACAGGACATTTCAGAATCACCATTCTTCCTAACAAACCAGGGCACAATCAGACGAGAGACATATCGATTATTTGCTAATGCCGAATGGCACATCAATCAAAAAAACCTGCTCAATTTAGGCGCACTGATTGAGGAAAATAAAACACTGAATACAGAGATATCACCCAGACTGGCACTGATCCATAAATTCAATAATAAGCACAGCGTGAGAGCCGGTATTTCACAGGCAATTCGCAGTCCATTTATCGCTGAAGAATTTGGCAATACAGTTTTCAGTCATGAGTTAACCATTGGTGGCTCACCCATTGGTTTCAACCTTGTCGAACAACAGTCCGTACCCAATGACAACCTTGAGCATGAAACTATCGTCAGCCAGGAGATTGGTTATTTTGGTCAATTCGCAGATGATAGATTATTCCTCAATGCCCGTATTTTCCACGATCAACTCAATGATTTAATTCAAGCAGGAAGTTTTGCATCAACAATAGACACCTTTGATGGTGTAACAAGCATGCAGATAAATCGTGGTAGTACAGACGTAACTGGCATAGAAGTCGAATTTGACATTCGCCCTGATACTTCACTCCGTTTTTTCGGCAATGCCACTTATTTAGAGATAGAAAGTACCGATAATCCAAGAGATAGCTTATCCATAGAACTTGAAAACTCAGCACCAAAACGGTCAGCCTCACTATTAACCATAAAACAGTTTAATGAGCTCTATAGTGGTAGCTTAGGTATTTATTATGCTGGTGATATGTCGTGGCTAGATGTGCCCAACAGGGCTCCCAGCAGCTATACCACAATGGATCTTCGCCTTTCAAAATCAATCAGGCAAAGTGGCAGCACATCTAAACTATCACTAGTATTAAAAAACTTACTGGATGAATACAACAACTATCACCAATTACCTGACCGCGGCCCACTCGTTGAGAACAACCTAACCGGTTACGTAGAGTATTCAGTTTTATTTAATTAAATTGTTGTTAAAAAAAGGACGCACGCTTAATAAATGGATATAAACCCACTCAACTGGACTCTTAGTACAGCGACAATCTTTTTCAGTCGCTTTGCTCTATTTGTCTGCCTTTTTGGTACGGCAACCAATACCTTTGCAGATCAACAGCCTATTATTATCAGTTCTGCTAGCAGTAACTACCAGAAATCACTGGTGCAAAGCATCCTTTCAAACCTCAAAAACACAAATATTGAGGCAAGAACAATCGACATTGATCAAAAAAAATCTCCCGAAAAGACCAACCAATTAATTATCAGCATCGGCAACGAAGCAGCATCACTTCTGAGCGAAAAGAACATAGCAGCACCACAATTACGCCTACTAACGAGCATTAACCAAAATAAAAAAACGCCCTCTATAAAAGGCTCATACTTATCAATGACTCAACCAGTATGCCAGCAGTTTTTATTGATAAGCTTGTTAAATGAGAAATGGAAAAATGTCAGTGTGCTTTTATCAGAACCAAATCCACCTCTGAGTCAGGAACTAAAAGAATGTGCTGCGCAAAACAAGCTGACACTACAACCTGTAATAATTAATCAGTTCGTAAATGTCATTGATGCGCTCAATACCACTTTAAAAAATAGTGATGTGCTATTGGCGCTTCCGAACCCTTCTATTTATAACGCTAAAAACATTAAAAGCATCCTGCTCACTACTTACAGACACAGAGTACCGGTTATTGGTTTCTCGGAAAACTTTGTTCACGCAGGCGCTTTGGCGGCCTTACATAGCTCAACAGATCAATTGGCAAAACAAATCAAAGAGCTGATCATAAAACACTACAATAACGAAAACATAACAAAACATTATATTTACCCAAAGTATTTCGATATAGCAATAAACAAGGACGTTGCCAAATCCCTTGGCATAATTATTCCAGACAGGAAGACACTAATAGACAAACTAAAGAATAACAATCATGACTAACTGGGGAATAAGAAAACAAATTATCGCACTTGCACTGCTACCCGTTCTCGTCATTTCAATAATACTGACTAGTTACTTCACCTTGTCACAACTTGACTTTATTTCAGCATCACAGGTTCGACATGGACATACCATTGCTCAGCAATTGGCGCCCGTTTCAGAATACGCCGTTTTCTCTGGCAATATAAACAGCCTGCTTCCTATACTGAACAATGCTCTTTCTGATAAAGATGTTGTTGATATTAAAATCACTAATACAAATAACGAAGTGCTTGCAGCAATTAGTGATTATGACCCTTCAGAAAAACAGGCGTCTATTTGGTACCAACTAACTACTGAAGAGCTAAGCACGTTCAGGGCACCCATCAAAACTCAAACACTAGACATTGAACCTCTAGATGAAAAAGACAATACAAATAAAAGTGATGACATAATTGGCCATATCGAAATTACTCTTACATCAATAAATATCAATGCAAAAAAACTTCAAACTGCAACCGAAGGCGGTCTTGTAACATTAGTTATTATCATCATAAGTATAATTCTTGCCCTACAATTAAGCCGACAAATTTCAAGCCCCATACAGAACCTCACTACCGCTGTTAAAAAAATATCTTCCGGCGACTATAAATCACGAATTAATCAACAGGCACAGGGCGAGCTAGGCATTCTTGAAACTTGCGTCAATATCATGGCTGAAGAGTTACAGAGCTCTCATGAAAATCTCGAAGCGAAAGTTGAGGAGGCAACCAAAGAGCTCAATGAAACAATGGAGGAATTAGAAGTAAGAAACATTGAACTAAATATGGCACGCAGCAGCGCTATAGCGTCAAACAAAGCAAAAACTGAATTCCTGGCCAGTATGAGTCACGAACTCAGAACACCTCTAGGCGGGATTCTTGGTTTCTCAGAATTACTCGACAGTACAAGCCTGGAACCGCAGCAACGTGATTATTCAGAAATCATTAAAAAATCAGCCCATAATCTACTTCATATTATTGATGACGTACTAGATCTTTCTAAAATTGAATCAGGGAAATTAGAAATCCATTACTCAGAATTCAACATTATCGACATCATCGAAGATGTTGTCGATTTATTAATCACCATTGCCTACGAAAAAGATCTTGAACTTTTTTATCATATTGATAAAAACACACCACACATCATTAATAGTGACCCGGATCGTGTTAGACAAATCCTCATCAACCTAATTGGAAACGCCATTAAATTTACCGAAAAAGGATCCATCTCATTACACATCAGTTCATCTCAGGAAAGCGACACATCTACGCAAATAATATTTTCCGTGGTAGATACTGGAATTGGTATGACCGCCTCACAACAAGAGCGTTTATTTAACGCCTTCACTCAAGCGGATAAAACCATAGAAAGAAAATTTGGTGGCACCGGGCTCGGTTTAGTTATATCAAAAAAACTTGCCAAACTTGTAAATGGCGACATAAATTTTAATAGCCAATATAACAAAGGATCAATTTTCACACTAAATATTTCTGTAGAAACCATAAAGCAACCACATGCTCCCAGTACCATTCTAAACAATAAAAACATATGCTTCATAGACCCACAATGCTGTTGCGAGAAAGGCATCCAGAGTATGTTGTTATCCTGGGGTTGCACCGTAAGCAAACATACGACAATGCCGGATGAATCATCAGGTTGTGACCTCATAATTGTCAGCATCTGCAGAAACAGTATGGAAAAAGAAAAGATAAAATCACTGATCCCATTGAAAAACACAAAGCCGCCAATCCTTGCGATTGTTAGCACCCGTTCGCACAAGGAGCTCATTGACATTAAAAACCAGGGCTTTACTGATGCTATTTTCCGATCATCAAAACGTGAATTTATTCATCATTCAATAGCGAATCTTATTAACCAGGATATTCTACCAATAGAGCCAAAAATACTGAATATCGCAGCACCTTTTGACTGGTCAGGTTTAAACGTTCTTATCGTTGATGACAACGACATCAATCTTAAACTTGCCGAAATAATTCTGACAAAAAACGGTGCTCAGGTATCTACCGCATCAACGGGACAGGAAAGTATAGAGTTATCAAACAATCAATTATTTGATCTAATATTCATGGATCTTCAAATGCCTGATATGGATGGCTATGAAAGCTCTATGCTGATACGTAAAAACAACAAAAACACCGTTATCATTGCATTGACCGCCAATGCGATGGCCTCTAGAGAATCAAGCAGAATAGATCAATGTGGGATAAATGATATTTTAATCAAACCCATTAATGAATCGAGCATTCAAAATATGATTGATCATTGGCTATTAGAACAAACCCAGGATGGGATTGAATTATTCTCAAAAGAAGAAGCTAAAGAACTTGCAGCTGGCAACATCCAACTTGCCAACGAATTAACCAACATGCTGATCAATGAACTACCTGAACACTTACAAAATATTAATGATGCATTCAAAAATAATGATATAGAACAACTTAGACTACACACACATAAATTACATGGCGCCACTCGCTGTGGTGGTGCCCTGGCACTAAGAAATGCTGCGCAACTACTGGAATCGAATATCGATAATAAAATTTTAGAAAAGTACGAATCAAGTACTCTTCTACTCGTAGATGAAATAGAAAGATTACTTAGTACCGATATAACCGATCTTATAATTTAATTTTTCAGCAGATCAAAAAATAGAAACCAGGCCTATTTTTCCATAACCACGAAGGCCGTCGCATAATGTTTTTCATCTGAAATGCTCAGCCAGGAGGCAACCACTCCCAACTGATCGGCACGAGCCTTCGCTGCCTGAGAAAGCTCAACCAGTGGTCTACCCGATTCATCGTGACCTACGCCTATCATCTTCATTTCTATGCCTGCAGAAAAGCCCGTACCTAATGCTTTAGCTACGGCCTCCTTAGCTGCAAAACGCTTAGCTAGAAAACGTACCGGATAATTACTTTTACCATATTCCCGCATTTCACTTTCGCTCAGAATCCTTTCTGCAAACTTAACAGAATGGCGATCATGCATAAGTTGAATACGATTAATCTCAACAATATCCAGACCGGTACCAACGATCATGCACGCGCCTCATACATAGCCTGCTTATAAGCTACCACTGACTGCTCCAGCCCCATAAACACAGCATCCGCAATAATTGCATGGCCGATATTCAACTCGCAGATAGCGTCCAACCCAGCAATTGCTTTAATATTTTGTAAATTCAAACCATGACCGGCATTAACCTGCAGCCCTATTTCATTGGCATAAATTACAGACTCTTTAATCTGTGCAAACAACTGCGCACGTTGCTCAGGCATTTTTGCATCCGCATAATGTCCGGTATGAATTTCGATGACAGGTGCACCCGACTCCATTGCAGCATCTATTTGTTTTTTATCGGCGTCAATAAACAATGAAACTCTGATGCCCGCCCCAGCCAGTCGACTACAGGCATCCCGAACCGATGCCATATGCGAGACCACGTCCAAACCACCTTCCGTCGTCAATTCTTCACGGCTCTCCGGCACCAGACAGCAATCTTCCGGTTTGACATCCTCAGCGATCTTGATCATTTCATCAGTCACCGCCATTTCAAGATTCATTCGTGTCAACATTCGCGCTTTCAGATCATAAACATCTCTATCCTGAATATGGCGACGATCTTCGCGCAAATGCAGAGTAATACTATCTGCACCGGCCTGCTCTATTTGTAAGGCAGCATGTACTGGATCAGGGTAACGTGTTCCCCTCGCCTGCCGTAATGTCGCCACATGATCAATGTTCACACCCAATAAAATATTCTTTTGACTCACTCATCTACCCCCTTTAATCACATCGCGAATATTACATAAAATCAACCAGTAATGTCTGAGTTATAGCTTTCAGTGTCTATTTTTGCTATTTTCCACCTACCAACAATAAAAATAGCGCAGGAAGCGCATTCAGGAAGAAACATGCGAGAAATTCAACGTTATATTCGATACGCTCTGGGCCTTGCCCTGACACTGATGTTTTTGCTGCACGTCGGTGATAAATATCCACTGACGGCACTGACGGTGTTAGAAAATCTTACCTATGACGCGCGCCTCAAATTCACCGTACCCAATAAGCAGGATAATCAGGTCATCATCATTGATATCGATGAAAAGAGCCTTGGTGAAATTGGCCACTGGCCATGGAATCGTAACGTTATTGCAAACATGAATAACCAGCTATTTGACCACTATAAAATTAAAGAAATTGGTTACGACATGGTGTTTGCAGAAGAAGATATCGATGCAGGCGGTAAGCTGCTGGATCAGATGTCACAAGGCCCTCTCAAAGGAGACAAGCTCTTTCAAAAAGAATATCAAAAAGTTAGAAGCACTCTGCAACGCGATGAGCTATTTGCAGAAAGTCTTCGTAACAGGAAAACCATCATGGGTGTTGTCTTTCTCAATGATGAAACTTCGGTAGCCAAAGGCAGCCTGCCAAAACCAGTGGCACATCTTGGTGACAGTATGAGGGGACGCATAGATTTCTTCACACCTAAGGCCTATACCTCGAATCTTAAAATATTGCAGGATAGTGCCTTTGCAGGCGGTTTTTTTGATAACCCTGCACTTGATGATGATGGTGTCTTCCGACGTGTTCCCCTCCTGCAGGAGCACAATGGCCAGCTACACGAATCACTTGCCTTAGCACTGGCACGCACCGCCATTGGCTCACCCCAAATTGAACTCATCGTCGAGACCAATCCCGAAAATAACAATGAACTTTTGCTCGAATGGGTCAAAATTGGTGACCTACATATCCCTGTCGATGACAGAGGTAATGCACTCGTTCCCTATATTGGCAAGCAAAGAAGTTTTGACTATATCTCTGCTGCTGATGTAATCAATAAAACTGCCGACATCAATCGTCTCAAGGACAAAATTGCACTTTTTGGTACTTCTGCACCCGGTTTACTGGACTTACGTACCACGCCGCTTGAGACATCCTTTCCTGGTGTTGAAATTCATGCCAATATCATTCAGGGCATTCTTGATCAACGTATCATGCAGAAACCTGGTTACACCATGGGTTTCGAATTTATACTGCTCGTCATATTAGGTTTATCTCTCACCGTCCTGTTACCCAGGCTTTCAGCCACCTGGGGCGTGGTCGTTTCATTCTCTGTAGTCAGCCTGATTGTCGCCACTAACTTGTTTGCCTGGACCCAGCACAATACGGTGCTACCCCTGGCCACACCTGTATTACTGACCGTTGTGTTGTTTACCCTGCAAATGATTTACGGATTTTTCATCGAATCACGAGGCAAGCGACATCTAGCACACCTGTTCGGGCAATACGTACCACCCGATCTGGTCAATGAAATGAGTAAAAAAATGGAAGAGATCAATCTCGATGGTGAAATCAAAAATATGACGGTGCTCTTCTCCGATGTGCGTAATTTCACCACCATCTCGGAGAATACAGAACCTAAAGAACTCACCGAACTCATCAACGGCTTTTTGACACCGATTACCGAAATCATCCATCACCAACGCGGTACCATCGACAAATACATGGGAGATGCCGTTATGGCCTTCTGGGGAGCGCCTCTAGATGATGATCAACATGCTCTACATGCAATGAATGCTGCCATGTTGATGACCGAACGCATGCACAACCTCAGGCAGGAATTCGCTGCCCGTGGCTGGCCTGAAATCAGGGTGGGTGTCGGCGTAAACACCGGTGATATGAACGTCGGCAACAAAGGCTCAGAATTCCGGGTTGATTACACCGTTCTGGGCGATGCGGTGAATCTCGGCTCACGACTGGAAGGTCTAACCAAAATTTACGGTGTCGATATCATCGTCGGTGAAGCCACCAAATACGCCGTACCTGAATATGAATACCGTGAACTTGATCTGGTTAAAGTCAAAGGCAAAGATGAGCCTATTGCTATCTATGAACCCATCGGCCTGGTGGAAAATGTCGACAAATCAATTCGTCAGGATCTGAAACGCTTCAACATCGGCCTTAAACATTACCGGTCACAACATTGGGATGAAGCCGAACGGGAAATTTTTGCACTTAGCTCACTCGATAAAGATCGTAAAATTTATCAGATCTATCTCGATAGAATCATGCAGCATCGAAAAAATCCACCAGCAGCAGACTGGGATGGTTCCTTCACATTCACCAGCAAATAAACCATATTTCAGCTATAACTACCCTTAAATAAGAAAAAATGGCTGGATAATTGCGCGACATGACCGAAAGACGATCACAATACGATATCAGCAATACTATCGATATCTCGGATACCTATCAGGTACAGCAAGCTGTACTTGATGTTTTTGCTGACGTCTATCCGACGTTTAATCGTCAAACACTCCAGAGAGCATTTGAAGACTGCAATCAGCTGTTTGATGGTGAACACCCAGACTACCTGCCCTGCGACACCCTCTATCACGACAAACAGCACACAATGGATATGACGCTTGCTCTATCGCGTCTAATCAATGGTCATGACCGGAGCGTGGCAGAAAGTGAACGTATTGGTCCTGACAGAGCCATGCTCGGCATTATCACTGCCCTGTATCACGATTCAGGCTACATGCGCCGCAAATATGATCGCAAACATCATAACGGTGCCGAGTACACGCTCACGCACGTCAGTCGAAGCGCCGAATATCTGAAGCGCTACTTTCATAAAATTGACATGGGAGAACTCGCGCAACATTCAGCCAACATGGTTCACTACACCGGCCTGGAGGTCTCCCCGGCACAGATAACACTACCAGACGAAAAAACCCATAAGGTCGGCCATATGCTGGGCACATCAGATCTCATAGCCCAAATGTCAGATCGTTGCTATCTGGAAAAATGTTATCAGCGCCTCTACATCGAATTTGTACTTGCCGGCATTGCCGTACAGATTGATAAACAAGGTAAAGAACATATTATTTATGATTCAGCCGAAGATCTGTTAAGAAAAACACCGAGCTTTTTCGAACACGAAATTAAAATTCGTCTCGACAAACTGTTCAACAAAGTTTATGAATACGAAACCGCATATTTCAAGGGAGAGTTTAGCTATATACAAGGGATAAATAAAAACCTGGAGCTGCTGCAAAAAATCCTGGCGACTAACAACTTCGAAATACTGAACAGAAAACCACCGGAAAACTACGGTACAGAAAATTTTCCGGGGCTGGAAGAATACCTGAATCAGTATCCTCAACAAAAGGCACGGTTCAAAGCAAAATAAAAAATAGGAACAATTACTTTTTCTTAATTAAATTAAGGTATTCATCCTCAGTCAACACCTTAACGCCCTTTGCCTCTGCCGCTGCTATTTTAGTCATACCCACTTTTTCACCAGTGACAAGATAATCTGTTTTACCGGTTACAGAACTAGCCACTTTCGCACCCAGTTTTTTTGCTTCAGCCTGCATTTCTGGTCGTTTGCCATGAAGCATCGAACCAGTAAATACAATTTGTTTGCCCGCAACAGGACTTAGCAAACCAGATTCTTTTAGCTCTGTTATTAGCGGTGTTTTTTCCAAATTAAAACCCAGTTCATATATCTTAAAAAACTGATCTCTAATTTTTTGCAAACCTTCGGTTATCTGCCTGGCCGTTATTTCAGCAAAGCCATCTATAATCACAAAATCATCAACCTTCAAATCAAAAATAGATTCAATATTGTGATGTTGTAAAAGTTTTTCCGCGACACCCAAACCCAGACGATTGACTCCAAACGCAGCCAAAAAACGCCAATCTTCTATTTTTACTTTTCGACTGTTAGACAATGCTTCAATTAGATTTTTAACTGTCTTTTCTTTGTAACCTATATCAGCTAATTTCTCAGGATGCTTTTCTAATTGATAAACATCATAAACGCTTGAGATACCGTGTTCATTCAATATAGATATAGTCGCCGCACCAAAACCATCATTATTACCCAGAGTATCAAAGAAATGGATAATGGTTTTTTCAATCTGATCTTTACAGGCAGTAGAATTTAGACAAAACAAATTATCATCTACCCACTCAAGCTTTGAGTGACAGGAAGGACATTCAATTGGATATTCTGGTGTAACTGGCTCAATAACTTCTTCTATCTTAGGTATAACCAGACCTGAGCGTACCAGACGGATAACAGCACCTTTACCAATACCTTTATCTCTCACCATGCCATAATTATGCGCTGTAGCCCGACTAATTTCCGCACCTGAAAGCTTTGTCGGCTCAAACTGAGCAACTGGCGTAACCTTGCCATTTCTTGACGTTTGCGGTTTGACGGAAACAACAACCACTTCTGCGGCTTCATCGTTAGACTTTAGCGCAATCTGCCAACGATGATGATGATTGGTTGCGCCCATGTATTTTTTTAATTCATCATCGGTGATTTCAAAAATCACACCATCAACATCATAATCAACAGAATTCCAGATTTCCTCGACCACGTCATCGTAGTCATCCATCAATTCAACCGCCAAACCTGACCATGAAGGCAGTGAAGCAAAAGGAAAAAATACTGCTGCTTTATCCCTAATGGCTTTGGCGGCGTGTTCTTCCAGTTCCTTTTCCTTGACCACACTCGCCTGAAAGTTTCTGGTATTTTCAAAATAGGGAGAAAGATGCTCTGAAAAATATTTTTTTGAAACAACGATTTCACCCGCGCCAAGACCACGAGTACCGTTACCTGCAACCGTTAAACCGCGCTCGAAAACACGACTGATATCAGTTCCACGCTTACCATCACCGCGTGTATAAAATTTTTCACCATCATCATAAGCAGCAAAGCCGTCCAGTTTTGGCGTTAACCTAAACACTAAATCATCAAAGTTTTTACCGATATCGTCGGCGGCCTTTCTGACTCTATTTATCCAGTTTTTTATACCTTCATCATCGTAAGTCTTATCGGTAGATAACATACGAGCAGGTAACTCGACCGTTTTTCCTTCAAAGCCAGCTTCCGGTTCAACAGCATGTAGAAAAGGGTGATCTGGTTCCCGATTCTTTAATTCGGCTAAAAATATAAAATCATATCCATCATCACTGACAATCTGGTCACCGCCACGATACAAGGCATTAGCCACTGTCAAAAAATCAACCAGCTCGGCAGTATCAAGTGATTTAACATCCAGAATATTATTTGCGATATTTAAGATGCGTTGCTGTTGATGATCACTTAGAACCACATTTGAACGTTCTAAAATTTCTTTTTGATTTTTAGTAAACATAACTCAACTTGATCCGGCAGATAACGAGATATAGAAGACTATTTCTTAATGCTTATGAAAATTATTGACTTTCTTTCTCTGAAATCAGATTTCGATAATACTCTGCATCAGCCTGAGTAATAGGTTGACGATTTTGGTTGCACAGACTGGCGCCCAGCATTTCTGACATATGATATGCACTGCGCAACATTTCGTCAAAATCATCCGCAGGGTGCGTCAAATTGGACAACTGCATAAACACCGTCAATCCAGAAGTGGTCATTTCGTGAATAGTATCAGGGTCAAAATTTCCCGGCTCATTCATATTGGCCAAACTAAAAATAGTTTGGCCATTACCATCCTGACGATGAAAAATATTCATACTGCCAAAAACAAAACCATTGGCTTGCGCAACACTATTTATTTTTTCGCCCGAAAGCAAGTTAGAGGACTTTGCCATGATATATAAAACGATGATATCAACACTAGAGCTAGCCTTTTGCGGGGAACCTGTATCCATACTTTCAATTTCTACTTGCTCAACTAATGGCTCCTCAACCTCTTCCGTCAGCACAAACAAATCATCACTCGTGACTAATTCAGGCTCCAGATTATCTTCTTCCTGAAACTCATATGACTCAAACATTCTTTCTGAATCATGCAACGAGACCTGATCATCAGACAAGTCATCGTCATAATCATCAATATAATTCTCGCTTGCAACCACGCGCACCTCGCCAACACCCTCGTCAAGATCATCCCAGTCTCGCGCGCTGAACTCTGGTAGCTCATCTTTGGTATCAAGCAGATCAGAGTTATTATTGTGGCGATGGCGTTGACGCCCGGCAAAATAAATAGCGAGAATAAAGAAGATTCCAGCGGCAAGTAATATCCAGCGCAGGTTATCCATTAGCGTACGACTTAAACAGCTGCCAGCGTTGCAGCTTCAGCAACATCAACAGAAACTAATCGGGATACACCTGCCTCACGCATGGTCACACCACTGAGATGCTCAGAGATTTCCATAGTGGTCTTGTTGTGCGTAATATAAATGAACTGTATCTGATCAGACATTTCCTTCACCAACTGACTAAATCGGCCTACATTGGCTTCATCCAGTGGTGCATCAACCTCATCCAGCATACAGAAAGGTGCGGGATTAAGTTCAAAAATAGCGAACACCAGCGCAACCGCGGTCAATGCTTTCTCACCACCCGACATCAGATGAATATTAGAAATACGTTTACCTGGAGGCTTGGCCATCACGGTAACACCCGTATTCAATAAATCATCACCGGTCAATTCAAGATAGGCAATACCACCACCAAATAAACGCGGGAACATTTCTTTGAGTCGGCTGTTGACGTGGTCATAAGTATCTTTAAAGCGGGTACGTGTTTCACGATCAATTTTAGCAATCGCTTCTTCCAGTATTTCCAGAGCTGAAACAACATCCTTATGCTGCTCATCCAGATACTCTTTACGCTTCAGTTGTTCCTGATACTCATCAATCGCCGCCAGATTAATCGGACCTAATCTTGAGATACGCGCACCGATAGCCTGCAGCTTCTGTTCCCATGCATGACTATTAGCACCCTCTTCCATCGCTTCTAATAAAGTCTCAACATCGCGATCCATTTCTGTTAATTGTTCGAGAGCAGTCTTACTGCGCACACGAACTTCCTGGCTATCGAGTTTCATTTTTTCTAGTTGACTACGAACATCCTGGCTACGTCTTTCATGTTCGGAACGCTGCTGCTCAAAACTTCTCAATTGTTGCGCAATGGCATCGACCTTACGACGTGCATCAGTCAGCACCTGCTCAGTTTCAAGACGCTTCTCTAACAACACTTTCAGTTCTATTTCTAATTCTTCAACCGGCTTATCAGTTTGTGAAAGCGCTGCCTGCAATTCCTGCTTGCGTTGAATCTGATACTGCTGCGCTTTTTCCATGCGCTCTATATTCTGTTCCAGGCTTTGCTTGCGAGTATTAAAGCCTTCGATTCTAATCGCCAGTTCATGTGCTTTATCACGCTGCTGCTGAAGTTCGCTACGATTTTGTTGCAGCTGAGCCAGCAAGACTTCACGCTGGCCTTCCTGCTGATCACGCTCGCTACCAATCGTTTCAATCTGCTGCAAGGACTCATTACGACTTAACGTCGCTTTTTCAATGTCTGCATTTTCATTGGCTAGTAACTGTTCAATTTCAGCCTTTTCCGCATCAAGATTCTGACCACGATTGCTGATGTGTTCTTTACGTGTTTGACGTGCACTGATCTGTGTTTTCAGCTGATTCATTTGTCCATGAACCGCATTCAAAGATACCTGCAGTTCTTCACGTTGCCTTTCTTTTGTCTGCAAGTTTTCGCGCTTATCGATCAACTCATCATTCAAGGCAGCGGCTTGTTGTTCCAGTTCTTGCAAGCGTTCCTGTAATTCGCGAATCTCAGTTTCACGCGCCAGTACACCCTGTCGTGCATCCTTATCATTACTAATACGTAACCAGTGCTTACCAATCCAGACACCATCGCGGGTAACAATGCTTTCGCTATCAACCAATGAACCTCGCATTTGCAAAGCGGCATCCAGAGTCTCAGCAAAACGAATACCATGTATGAACTGATCCAGTTCAACCGATGACTGTACTTTTTCCTGTAAATAACCCGACGTACCACTTGCCGCAGAGTTTGAAGACTGCGTTTCTATCAAAGAGAGGTTACTTTTTTCCAGATCAGAAAGCGTGGAACACAGACTATCAATCTGATCAACACAAATCGCTTCAAGGGTATCACCCAGTACAGTTTCAACCGCGGTTTCCCAACCAGCATCCACTTTCAATTTTTCTGCGAAACGCGCCTGACTCGCTAAACCCTGACGATCCAACCACTGATTTACTGCCTTATCGGTTTTACCCAGAGCAGACTGCTGCAAGGCCTCCAGTGAAGACAACCGTCCCTGGGCGTCATGAATACCACGACGATGTTCGGCGGACTTCTGTTCAGTAACAACAATTCTTTCACGCGTTTCTCGAATCGATGACAAGGCGGCAGATAACTGTTCTTCCTGAGCTGTTTTCTGCTGCTCAACTTCATTCAACTTTGCCTGAAACTCAGCTATCTGACCTTCAATATCTTCACCACTTAAGGCCTGCTGCTCAACATCAATACGTTGTAAACGTTGATCCAGCTGCCCAACATGACGATCCAGCTGTTCCATGCGTGAACGTTCAACCTGTGCTTTTTGACTGGCTTCAGAATATTGACGATTAATCTCATCCCAGGAAGACTGCCAGTTCTGCATAGCTTCTTCTGAACTCTTAAAACGTTCTGCTATCGACTGCTCCTCCGCTTTCAGTGCTGCCAGCGCAGGTTGATCAGCACTTAACTGTGAGCTTACTTCTTCAATCGCATTGCGATCACTTTGCAAGGTTGTCGTCGCCTCAATCAGTGCAGTTTCAACCTGCTCAAGATCGGTCTTCTGGCGCTGCTGCAAATCCTGTTGATGCTTGATGCTCTGCTCAACGCGAGAAATATCGCTACCTAAACTGTAGAACTCAGCCTGCACCTTATTGAGCGCATCATTTGATTCAGTATGTAACTGACGATCTTCTTCGATTTTGGATTCTGCTGCACGCTGCTCAGCAATAATCTGTTCCAGTTTGGTTTCAGTTTCTGCAATAGCCTTATCGCGCATATCCAGATTCTTCTTCAAATCGCGCCAGTTAAGCGCCAGCATTTCAGCTTTTACCTGGCGTTCTTCAGTTTTGTATTCTTTATAACGTTCAGCAGAACGGCTCTGGCGTTGCAAATGTGATAACTGCTTATCAATTTCTTCACGCAGATCATCCAGTCGATCCAGATTATCGCGAGTATGTCGAATTCGATTTTCAGTTTCACGACGACGCTCTTTGTATTTAGAAATGCCGGCCGCTTCTTCAAGGAACACACGCAGTTCTTCAGGCTTGGCTTCGATCAGGCGGGAAATCATGCCCTGCTCGATAATTGCATAACTACGTGGACCCAGACCGGTGCCAAGGAACAGATCCGCAATATCACGACGACGGCAGCGTGTACCATTCAGGGAATATTTGGATTGACCATCACGGCTAACTTGACGTTTAACCGAAATTTCATCGTACTGTGCGAACTGACCACCGACTTTACCGTTGGCTTCACTGTTATCAAATACCAGCTCAACCGCAGCCATACCCACCGGTTTACGTGAAGACGAACCATTGAAAATAACATCTTCCATGGAGCTACCGCGCAAATGCTTGGCAGAAGATTCGCCCATCACCCAGCGTACAGCGTCGATGACATTGGATTTACCACAGCCATTCGGGCCGACGATACCGGTCAGATTGCTGGGTAAATTAATCGTAGTGGGGTCAACAAAAGACTTGAAACCGGCGAGTTTAATCTTGCTAAGGCGCATGTGTGATCAGAGATCCTTTCGGCGTAAAAATTAGAATAAATTGGTGCTAAAAACTGGCGCTCAGTATACATGAGAAGTCGCAAAAATCGACAGGGAATTTATGGATTTTGACAGGTATAATTGGCCTTTTTTTAAAACACGAAAAACTATTATGTCGACCAAACCTACAAAAGAGCTAGAAGTCTTTGATAATCCACAACCTGAGCGTGATTACACCATTCGCATCAGCGTGCCTGAATTCACCTGCCTGTGCCCGAAAACCGGACAGCCTGACTTCGCCACGCTTGAAATTGAGTATGTTGCCGATAAAGCCTGCATCGAACTCAAAGCACTGAAGATGTACGTCTGGTCCTTCCGTGAAGAAGGCGCTTTCCACGAAGCCGTGACTAATCAGATCCTGGCTGACCTGGTCGCCGCCTGCAATCCACGCTTTATGCGCCTGACTGCTGAGTTCAACGTACGCGGCGGTATTTACACCACCGTGGTGGCCGAGCACCGGGCACCTGACTGGACTGCCCCTGAGCTAGTTCAACTGCCTTAAGCAGGATTGCACACCCGCTATGTCATCTGAAGTCGCCGCTGCCGATTGCCTGTTTCTGGGCATCGATATCGGCACTTCGGGCGTACGTGGCAGCCTCATTGGTGATGAAAGAGAGGAACTCTTCTCCTATCAAATCGACCTCGAGGCACCGAAGATTAAGGGTGCTCGCACCGAGCAGAACCCGCTTATCTGGAAGCAAGCCACATTTAAAGTAATCAAAGCATTACAGCAAAAACTTCAGAACTGTTCCGACGAAAAAACCATTGCTGCCTTAGCGATTGATGGCACCTCGGGTACGGTACTGGTGTGTGATCAAACAGGCACACCGCTAGCCAACGCCTTAATGTACAACGACCAGAGTTGCCTCGAAGAAGCGGCGCAAATCGCTGAAATTGCGCCCGCCGATTGTGCTGCCCACGGTGCCAGCTCGTCACTGGCCAAGGCCATGTTTTTACTCAAACATCATCCCGAAGCCAGCCACCTATGCCATCAGGCAGACTGGGTTGCCGCTACACTGACGGGGAAATACGGCATCAGCGATGAAAACAACTGCCTGAAACTGGGCTACAATTCACTTGAAGAAACATGGCCTAACTGGTTGAATGAATTAGATATAGGAAACAGAACCCTCCCACGTGTTTTAAAACCCGGCAGCCTCATCGCCAACATTAACCCCAAAGCCGCCAGCGAACTCGGCCTCACCGAAAGCTGCCAGATTATCGCCGGCACCACCGACAGCATTGCTGCCTTTATCGCCACCGGCGCGAATAAAATCGGCGATGCGGTCACCTCATTGGGCAGCACACTGGTACTTAAAATCATCGCCGACAAACCTGTTTTTGCGCCCGAGTTTGGTATCTACAGCCACCGTCTCGGTGAACACTGGCTGGCGGGCGGCGCGTCCAACAGCGGCGGCTGCGTGCTCAAAAAATACTTCAACCAGCAACAACTCGATGCCATGACACCCCTGCTCAAAGCCGAACAAAAAACCGGTCTGGATTATTACCCACTTCCTTCGACGGGTGAACGTTTTCCCCGCAATGACGCCAACTTAGCGCCGAAACTTGAACCCAGACCGGATGATGATGTGAGCTTCTTTCAGGCCATACTCGAAGGCATTGCCAACATCGAAGCCGAAGGCTACCAGCAACTCAGCAAACTCGGCGCACCAGCACCACAAAGAGTTTTCACAGCCGGTGGCGGCAGCAAGAATTCTGCATGGCGTCAAATACGCCAGACCACATTAAACACCCCCGTTATCATAGCCGGGCAAACCGAAGCCAGTTACGGCAGCGCCCTGCTGGCGAGACAGGGTTACATGAAAACTATAGAAGAGAATGCAACATGAACAATTATCTGAAAGGCCTCGGCGATATTTTCGGCAGCTTCGGGCTGATCTTCCAGCCGGGCATCCGCCGGTTCATCATCATTCCGCTATTCATCAACATCAGCCTGTTCAGCGCTGCCATTTATCTACTCAGCCAGCAAATGAACCAGTGGATAGAAAGCCTGCTCCCGGACTGGCTCAGCTGGCTGGAATGGCTGCTCTGGCCATTATTCATGGCAACCGCCCTGCTATTTGTGTTTTACACCTTCTCGCTGGTCGCCAACCTGATCGCCGCACCCTTCAACAGCCTGCTATCAGCGCGCGTTGAACAGCACCTCACTGGTGTGCCGCTAGAAAATATAAGTGAAGAGAAATGGTGGGCTATGGCCGCTCGCAGCATCGCCGCAGAAATCCACAAAATGTTTTACTTCATCAAATGGCTAATTCCACTAATCATCCTTACCCTAATTCCCGGGCTCAACCTCGCCGCGCCTCTCGCCTGGTTCATCTTCACCGCCTGGTCATTCTCACTGGAATACATGGATTATCCGCTCGCCAACCGTGGCCTGTTATTCAAGGAAATTCGCCAGTACAATCGCCTGCTACGAATGCGCTCACTGGGGCTGGGCAGCGGCATATTCATCATCACCAGCATCCCGGTACTCAACTTCTTAGCCATGCCACTCGCTGTTATCAGCGCAACCCGATTAACGACAGCAGTAAAAGCTTCACCTGAGAAATAACCTAATGGAAAATCGAATTACCGAACTCGAAATAAAACTGGCACACATGGAGAATACGATTGATATTCTCGACACAACCATCATCACCCAGCAAAACCAGATTGATTTACTAATGTTGAAAATGTCGCTTCTTGAGAAAAAATTGAAAGCGGCGGCAGAGTCTCAGATTGCGGATGAAAAAGATGAGACGCCGCCACCGCATTATTGATTATCCGGGGTTGTTCACTGTGGTTTATCCCTGATTACGTTACACTTCATCCGGGCTACGGTACTGATCTTCTAGTAGCCATTCCTGCGTCAATCCTCCAAGGGGTTTTCCCGCATCAAAATCTGTGCCCCAGTAGAGAAGCTGTTCTGCGGAAATATTCGTATCCTTATTTGGATCATCCTTATAAATATCTAAATAATTATCAGTAGAATCAGTATTTTTTATCAACTGTGCGATTTTTGCAGTTATTAATGGATGAATATGGGTTGTGTCATGTGCATACACAACATTAGCAATAGATAACGCGCAGAAAAAAACAGTCCATTTAATTATCATTGTATTTCTCCCAGTATTCGCGTTGCCAACTTTTTTCTATGTATTTTTCAGCGCTTGGTGCATTCAGGTATGATTTATCATGTTTTTTTAATTCAGGTAGCAGCTTTTTATAACAATTCAGAACATGGTCATAATAGGTTTCTTTAAAGTAATCGTAATCTATTTTTTTCACCTCTCGATAATAATCAAAGTATTGATGACCAAAGCCACATACTGGTTTTATACTCTCTACATATAGTGAACTCGGCCATTTAAACTTATCCCAAAACCCCGCCTCAAACTTTTCTTTCTGTTTGTCCAGATAATCCAATATGGTCTCTGTGTAACGATAGATAGTTACATCCTCTTCCTCAGTGATGGTTGGATTCAGGTATATGGGATGCATCACTGAGACACTGGGGTGCCCTCCAAATGGCGACATACCACATGGAGTATCTTCACCAGATTTGGCAACAATAGGGACACGGTTATAAATACTTCTACCGCCATGTATTTTGTACCATGGGCTATGCGCCCAATCGCACAATAAAAGAAAATCCTCCGCCGGTTCCGGAGTCTCAATCCTCACAGTCGGCCCAAACGAAGCACACCCAGAATTCAACAAAACAATAAGCAGTGGTATCAGTAGTTTTAATTTATTCATACAACCACCCCTGAAAAGGAACCTGTTTGTTTCCAGCCTGTGCGTGGTTCTTCGAAAAAACGGAGCGTAGAGTTTGCTACGTGAGTATTTTGAGAAGGTTCACAACACCGGCTGGGAGCAAACAGGACGTTTTCAGCGTCGTTATGGATGTGTGCGGGAAAAGCTATATCCTCCACATGATGCAATGCCTGACCAAAAACAAAAAACGCCACCTGCTTTGCACTCTCGTCATACATACTGAAATATTCAATCGCACGATTAAAAAAGTCCATGGCACGACCACTACTAGGAACTCCGTTAACAACATCCGTATTAAATTTGGTTAACAGTCCTTCACCACTAGTTGCCTGATAGAAATGATTCTTTACCTTAGAATCAGGGATGTCTTCCTGTACAACGCCGTTGATTACGTTAAGTGGTGCGGTGAATTTAGAGAGCTGGTCTTTGAGTAGCCACTCCTTTGTTAGCTCATTTGATGGTTTTCCCGCATCAAAATCTGTGCCCCAGTAGAGGCGTTGGGTTAAATCCGCAGGTAATGTTTTGTTCTTTAACTCATTTGGTGCTTCAATATAAACATCTTTGTATGCACCTAGTGAATTATCATCAACTGCAATAAGCCTCGCTATTTTTTCAGTAATTAATGGATGAATATGTGTTGTATCATGAGCAATTGAAACATTGACGCATAAAGTTGTAAGAGCTACGAAGAGCAGTAAACATTTTATTAATTTCATTTGTATTTGTCCCATCCTTCAGACTCCCACAAGTTATTCATTGATTCTTCAACATTTGGTCGACTACCACTGTAAGTATGAGCAGAATATTTGTTTAATATTGGAAGAATGCGCTTATTGCACTCCAGCATTGATTCGTGATAAAGCCGCTTAAAATGATCTTTATCCACTTTTTTAACTTCGCTATAATATTCAAAATATTGGTGCGGAAAACCACAACGAACTATGTCATTTGCATACTCAAACCCTGGATTCCTGTGATTATCCCAAAACCCCGCCTCAAACTTTTCTTTCTGTTTATCCAGATAATCCAGTTTGGTGCCAGTGTAACGGTAGACAGTAATACCCTCCTCTACAGTTTTAGTACCATCCCAATAAACAGGGTGCATGACTTGAACCTGATTATCGGCTTCAAAACCCAGACCGCATTCCACCACTTCACCACTGTTTGCGATAAGCACCTTGTGACTTTGCTCACTGCCACTTCCATGAAAAAAACCTGCTCCGCTATACCAACCGCACACCACCACAAAATCCTCCGCAGGCTCAGGCGTCTCAATCCTCACAGTCGGCCCAAACGAAGCACACCCAGAATTCAGCAAAACAATAAGCAGTGGTATCAGTAGTTTTAATTTATTCATACAACCACCCCTGAAAAGGAACCTGTTTGTTTCCAGCCTGTGCGTGGTTCTCCGAAAAAGCGGAGCGTAGAATTTAGTACGTGGAAAACCCGAGCCAGAGAGAAATCCCTCCTAATATGCCCTGGTATTTTTTGACTATTATATTTGACCATCCTTTTCCCCCTTCCTCGAACAATGCTGTTCGTGCATCGTCTCATCCTACAACAGCATTAAAACATCTATCAAGTTAAACTTTATACCGCCAATAATCCTCAACCCGATCAATATCCCAGCACGTTTCCAGTTCATAGCTGGTTAGGTTGTTTCTAATGATCTTGTCGCGCGTGGTTTCAAGCACTGCATCGCTGCCCCACGGTACTGATTGAAAAACAGCATCACAGTGTCGACTCATGCCGACCAGTACATAACCACCATCTTCAGCGGGCGCAATAACTATGTCGTTATTACTGAGTTTGTTTATTGCGTTTTCTATCTGATCCACCGTCAATGACGGTGCATCGGTTCCAATCAACACGACGCGTTTGAAGGTTTCCAGACTTAGCTTTATTGCTGATGACATGCGCTCACCAAGATCAGCGCCCTGTTGCGCGAATAGCTCAATATCATATTGTGCTCGGCAGCTTTGAAAAAAATCATGTGTAACATCAGGCGCACACCAAAGCTGGGTGGTGTATAAATTATTTTTCTGGAGGTTTTCCAGCCTTGAATGAATTAATTCAGCCTGGAGTTCGGTTGCCGCTTCAACACCGATATCAGGTATCAATCGTGTATTAACTTCACCGGCGATGGGGGCTTTGGCAAAGACAAGAACAACAGTATCTTTACGTTTTAAAGCAGTCATCGATAATATTGTGCGTGCAACTTATCAGCTGATACGCCAAAGAAATGCAGCAACCTTAATCGCCACATCAATAATACAGTTTTGACGATGCCGTTCTTTTCCCATTTACGGCTGGAGGTAATGACTCTTGTTTTTATACAGGCGGGTTTCCCGAAAGACTTTAGGCGTTTACTCAGTTCAATGTCTTCCATCAACTTTATCTCAGGATAACTACCAACTTGTCCAAACGCTGCACGCTGAACAAATATCACTTGATCACCTGTAGCGATTCCAGTTAAACAGGAACGCCAGTTCATCATGTTTTCGATTACTCTAAACAGAACATGCTGACCTGAAAGTTGCACATTAAACCGTCCCCATTGATGCTTGTTTTTCATAACATCAATAATCAGTTTATTTACCTGCTGAGGCAATTCGGTATCTGCATGCAAAAAAACCAGTACATCACCCGTCGCCTGCTCTGCACCAATATTCATTTGCATGGCTCTGCCCGGCTTTGACATTAACAGTTTATCGACCAGACCCACGGCGCAGTCAAAAGTATTATCGCGGCTGCCACCATCAACAACGATAACTTCATGGCCTTGCAGCCGGTAGTTCTGCAATCGCCTGAGCGCCGCTACTATGTGTTCGACTTCGTTATAAACAGGAATGATAATAGATAGTTTCATTGTGAAAAGTTTGCTAAATTTTTACGATACAGCGCCACCACAGGAAGAACCCTGTCCTGCAGTGCAGCCATAACAGTGTTGCATGACGACAATCGGTGACTGATTAAAATCAAAGTTCATAAGATCGACAAGATTGACTTTACCTTTGTTGATTTTCGATTTTAAATGCAGCATTTGATTGAAATCACAGTCGTAGACATTACCCTGCCAGTCAACACTGATCATTGTCCGGCACATCAAGCCTTCAAGATTTCCATCATCATGAGAATTTTTTAATAGCTTCATATAATCATCAAAAGTGCCTTTTGATAACAGGCTACTGCCAAAGCGTTTAATCGGCATGTTGGTGATGGTAAACAGATGATTAAATTCAATACCAAATTTATCGAGCAGTATTTTTTTATAATCCTGCTCCAGTGCGTTTTGTGGTGGCGGCAGGTTTGCACCCTGGGGATTAAACACCAGATTAAGTTTTAAATTATCCTGCTTGCCATAACCAAGCGTATTTAACCTGATTAATCCTTTTATGCTGTTGTCAAAAACATCTTTGCCGCGTTGCGCATTAACGTTCTCTTCCAGATAACAGGGCAATGATGCGACTACTTCAACATCGTTATCTGCCAGAAAAGAAGCCAGCCATTCATAACCCGGTTCTTCAAGAATGGTTAAGTTACAACGATCAATGACGTGAACATCTAAAGCTCTTGCCGCCAGAATTAACTCACGAAAATGTGGATTCATTTCCGGCGCACCACCGGTTAAATCCAGTATTTTTATTTTGTGACTTTTAATAAAACGAATAACTGCTTCGATGGTGTCAGCAGACATCAACTCGGTTCGCCTGGGGCTGGCATCGACGTGACAATGCAGACATTGCTGATTGCATAGGTAACCTAAATTAACTTGCAGTGTTTCCAGTCCAGCACGTGTGATGGCTGGGAAATCTGTTTCTATTAAAAACTCAAGAGTTTCTTTCATCTGTCTTGCTATTACCGTTAACATTAAAAAGGCTGACGATTGTCAGCCTTTTTAGCTACAAAAATCTGTCTGTAAATCTAATTAAGAAATCCTGGACATTAGGGCAAATGATTTAACAAAGGCACCAGCCAAGCTTGGATCTTTAACCATGGTGGCATAATCTCCTTTTTTAAATCGAATTTTACGCGATGTATAAGCAATACCTAACTTCATTAAACCAGGAGGCTTGACTACCAGTGAAAGCCAGTTTTCCTGGGTTGCACGAATATCCCATTCGATCTCATTTTCTGGTTTCAGATCAATTGATGCAACAAAACCATCGTCAATACTCATAACAAATCGTGGTGCATCCTCATCCTGAAGCCCAAAAGCTACGATGGAGGTAAAGCTCGCTTTATGCAAGGCTGAGGTAATCTCCTCATCTGCATTCCAGGCATCCTTATAAGCCTGAGCCCATTCTTTGGAAAATAATTCTGACATTCTTTAAAACCCTTTGTTTTTTGTTATTCTCAAATCATTAACGTGTTGAGTTTCAAGCATTAGTTCCTTTATGTCAAAGAATTCAATCACTTCCGAAACCAGAAAAAACACTAAGTTGGTAGAGCAAACTCATTATGAAAGTCGGACAATTAAAAACTTAACTATAACAATCAATAGCTTATAAAGGTAACATTTCTTTTAACGGGATTGAAGCATTAATGTATTCCCTGCTTTCTCAACTTTTAAATCACCTAAAAAAGACATTCCTAATAAAATAGGTCCCGGATGCACACCGTCAATCACCATAGCCTCAATATTTCGACGCTTGATTTTACCCAGAGATATTGATTTAAGGCGTACTCGATACGCCTTAACAAAACCTGATGCAGTACTTGCGGTCGATGCCACCCCTTCTTTTTCATAGCGCACACCCAGGCGTTTCGCCTGCGTTGAATTCATAGCGACAGTACTAGCGCCTGTATCGACTAAAAAACGCACGCTCTGACCATTGATACTACCAACGGACATAAACATGCCGTTATTATTAGCAAATATTTTTTCCTGGATACTTTTCGCTTTTGTAAAATTTAATGAGACGGTTCCACCCAAGGAATAGTTTTTTGGTTTACCGTCAATTTCCAAGGTAGCCTGTTTAGTATCTGCAGCGATTAGCTTCACACCTTCAGGACTAATATCACCGATGGCCAAGATTCGACGTTGACCATCGATCATAACAACGGCTTTACCTGAAAAAAGTCCCTGAACGACAATATCCTGGCCTGCCCATGCATTTTCAACAGCCATCAAAAATAATATAACAGTGACAGAAGATAAATATTTCATAATTAAATGAACCAGTACCAATAGGCCTGCAACAACGACATAGAGACAAGGCCTGCTACAACGTCATCAATCATGATACCAAAACCTCCATGTATATTTTTATCCAACCATGAAATTGGCCAGGGTTTGAGTGCATCAAAGAATCTGAAAAGAATAAAACCCGCCAATACCCACTGCCAACCGCTCGGCGCTGCAAACATGGTAATCAAAAACCCGGCGACTTCATCAATCACGATTGCGGGATGATCGTGGACACCCAATTTTTTTGATGAATAGGAGCAAATCCAGATACCTGATAATGTTATCAATATAGTTATCGCGGCGTAGGCCATCAATGGCAAATCCTGAATTAATAAAAATAAAGGAATAGTCATGACAGTACCCGCAGTACCCGGCGCTTTAGGCGACAAACCACTACCCAGGCCTAAAGCAAGACACACTACAGGATCTTTCAGCGCTTTAAACTGAATTCGGTCTATCATTTGATCTTCAGTTTCATTCATGCGCAAAGTGCTCGTAACCTGAAAGGTTTAATTCAATCGATTCACCGCTAGTATTTATAACACTTAATTCACCGGAGTTATCTATAACGCCAATATGAGTAAGTAATACATCCATAGATTCAGCCAGTAAAAGAAGCGCTTCTTCATTATCAGCAGGGATAACTAAACATAGCTCATAATCATCACCGCCAGCAAGTAACATTTTTTTATAATCTAAGTCGTTAAGATATACAGCACATTTATGAAATGCTTTAGATCTTGGCAGTTGGTCAAAATAAATTTTAGCGCCGCAGGCACTGGCCTTGAGAATATGCCCCAGGTCTGCAATCAACCCGTCCGATATATCGATAGCACAAGCACAATACTCAACCGCTTTTTGTGCAAACCCTACGTGAGCAAGAGGCCGATTTAGTTTTTTTACGCTGGCATATCTAATCGTTGGATCAGGCAATTCAAAAACATTCAATAAATTTAAACCTAAAGCAGCATCACCCAAATATCCGGTAACATAAATTTTATCACCCACTTTTGCGGCATCACGACGCATGGTTTTTTTAGCATCAACAAAACCGGTTAATTGAACAGTTATTGAAAGAGGACCTTGTGTGGTATCACCACCAACTAACTGGACACCGTAATCATGCAAGGTTTTTTTAAAACTCATCGAAAATTCTTCTAGCCATGCTTCACTACTGTTTGGCAAGGTCAAGGCCAGCGTTGCCCAGGCAGGCTCCGCACCCATGGCGGCTAAATCACTCAAGCTAACTGCCAGTGATTTATAAGCAACATCTTCAGGGGAAGTATTTTCAGGAAAATGAACACCACAGACTAGTGTATCAACCGTAACCGCTAATTGTTTGCCTGCTGGAGGATTTAGCAGTGCACAATCATCGCCCACACCAAGTACAACATCATTACGATTAGTACTGTAACTAAAATATTTATTGATTAGATTAAATTCAGTAGCAGCTGTCATCACACTACTCCTGGAGGACGCTGATTAATAACTCAAGATTTCGATATTTCTGTGGTGCGCAATTCATGTGCAACCTTATCCAAAACAGCATTCACAAATGTATGACTTTGTGCCGCACAAAACTTTTTAGTCAAAGTTACCGCTTCATTCAGAACAACACGGTACGGCACATCAAGTCGTTTTAAAAACTCATAACAGGCCAAGCGTAATATAGCTCTTTCTACAGGATCAACTGAGTCAATGGCGCGCTTAGTATATTGAAGCAATGTTTTATCAATCACTTCTAAATTTTCTTCAACACCAAAAAACAATTCTTTGAAATAATCAAAATCTGCAGTCGCCGATCTGTTTTCATCAATGTATTGCTGTGCAATACCCTGGGTTTCATCGCTGGTCATTTGCCACTGATAAGTTGCCTGCATGGCAAATCGCCTTGCCATACCTCGCGCTTTAGCAAGACTTGTATTTTGTGACATATTATTGCTTAACCTATAAAAACGAATTGATGCTCTAAAGAACTAAAGTTCAAGGCTTTAAGCCAGCTTCTGAAACAAGCTAACCATTTCAATAGCTGAAGCTGCCGCCTCTGAACCTTTATTACCCGCTTTTGTGCCGGCACGCTCGATAGTTTGCTCTATAGAATCAGTGGTAAGAATGCCATTGATAACAGGCAGACCATGATCCAGTGCTACAGCAGATAAACCTTTGGCTGATTCATTGGCAACAATATCAAAATGTGGTGTCGCACCACGAATCACAGCACCCAGTGCGATGATGGCACTGTACTTACCGCTCTGTGCCAAATTCTGCACAGTCACTGGTACTTCGAATGCACCTGGTACTTTAACAACAGTAATATCACTCTCAGCAACACCACTACGTTTCAGTGTATCCATTGCACCGGCTAATAAACTTTCAACAATAAATCCATTAAAACGCGCGCATACAATGGCAAAACTTCCTTTATTGTACTGCAAACTACCTTCTATATTATTTTCACTCATGACATTTACTCTATAGTTATACTTTTATATTTTAACGAAACTTTTAAACAGTCAGCTTATTCTTCGCCGCTGACATATTCAACGACTTCAAGACCAAAACCAGCCAGACCATGAATGACTTTCGGCGCTGACAGCAGTCGCATTTTTTTCACACCTACGTCCATCAATATCTGCGCACCAACACCATCAGTACGAATATCTGTTCGCGGCTGCTGTTTAGATTCACCAACAGCAAGATGACTCATCATCCATTGCAGCATGGCTTTTTCTTCATTGTTTTTTCTAAGAATAACCACCACACCCTGATCAGATTCAGCAACACGCTTAATCGCATCATTCAACGGCCAGCCTTTGGTATGCATTGATCCCATAACATCGACCAAGGTGTTAACCATATGCACACGAACTAGCGCGGGTTTGTCACCATCGATCTCTCCTTTAACCAGAGCAAAGTGTGTGCTTTCATCAATACTGTTCTGAAAAGCCAGCAATCTGAGCTTGCCGTATTCTGTTGTTAAATCTGTTTCAGCGACACGTTCAACAGTTTTTTCATTTTTAATACGATAACTAATCAAGTCTTCAATCGTACCAATTTTCAAATCATGTTCGACTGCAAATTTTTCGAGGTCCGGACGACGCGCCATGGTTCCATCATCATTGAGAATCTCAACAATCATTGCACTCGGATCCATGCCAGCTAAACGCGCAAGATCACAGCCTGCTTCGGTATGACCGGCACGACTCAGCACGCCGCCAGGTTGTGCCATCAGGGGAAAGATATGACCAGGCTGTTCGATATCTTCCGGGGCAGCATCTGCCTTGACTGCGGCCAAAATAGTCACCGCACGATCGGCCGCAGAAATACCAGTGGTCACACCTTCTGCTGCTTCAATCGAAACGGTAAAGTTAGTGCTTTGCATAACATCAGTACCACCAACCATTAACGGTAAGCGTAACTGCTTACAGCGTTGTTCAGTTAAAGTCAGGCAAATTAATCCACGGCCATAACGCGCCATATAATTAACGGCATCGGGTGTCACCGCACTAGCCGCCATTAATAAATCACCTTCATTCTCACGATCTTCATCGTCCATGATAATCACCATCTTACCCTGGCGAATATCCTCAATAATTTCTTCTGTAGTATTTAGTTTCATAATAAATAATCATTAGCTATTGCTAGCCGATAAACCCCGCCTTTGATAACAGATCCAGACTAAGCCCTTCCTTTTTCTCATCTGACGAATGTAATAATAAACTTTCCAGATAGCGTGCAACCAGATCAACTTCCAGATTGACTTCAGTACCTGACTTGTAATTTTGGATAATTGTTCTTTCCTGTGTATGTGGCACAATATTAATATCAAAACGATTATCGTTCACCGCATTAACAGTAAGGCTGGTACCATCGATGCAGATCGATCCCTTGACTGCAATGTATCGCTTTAAATCGGCAGGCACTTGAATGGTGTACCTAATTGATCGACCATCATCGGCAACATTAATCACTTTCCCCAGACCATCAACATGACCGCTTACCAGATGACCGCCCAGTCGAGTCGTTGGCAACAAGGCTTTCTCTAGATTAACCGGGCTGCCCGACTTCAATAATTTGAGTGAGGTTAATGAAATCGATTCATTCGAAACATCGGCAACAAAAGAATGCGCATCAAATTCAACAGCAGTTAAACACACTCCATTAACGGCGATACTATCGCCGAGTTTTACGTCACTCATATCCAGTGATTGAACATCAACAGTTAAACGCATGTCACCACCAACGGGTTCAATACGTTTAACTTTTCCAACTGCTTCAATAATTCCGGTAAACATGCTTTTAAGATACCTTCAATTACTTGCTGAGCTCAATAACATAACTTGTCATAGGCATGGAAGAAGAAGTATTAAATTCCGCACCCGCCTTAACACCTACAGCGGCAATCTCTTCAGCAGTTTCATAATTATTATAAACGGCAAACATCGCACCTAATGCATATTCTGATCCGGAACCAATCGACCAGAAACGGGTATATTCTGAAACTTCACGCAATGAATGCACACCAAAGATACCGTGTTTCGAAGCGATTAAGGCATCGATCTGTGTTGACTCATAAGGATCATCATCTTCATCTTTTGAATTCAAGAAATACTTCTCTTTCAAAATCGGATGCAAACTACGGAAAGTTTCAAAAATAGCCAGCTTCGACGAAAAATCTGTTTTAACTTTCTTATCGCTTAGAATACTTTCCATAACAAGTTGATGCGCCGCACTACCAACAATACCGATATGCGCATCTTGTTTTCTGATAATTTTATCATGATCGGCATCGTACTCAGAAGCAAAACGCAGGTCACCGAAACTGGTTAAGCTGTCCGCCGCAATACATACTTGGTCACCTTTTTTTACAACAACAATGGTGGACATCTATTCTCTTCTCCTACGATTAATCTTTATGAATACACAGGTTTTGCGGTTATACGTAGATCTTTACCCAACATACGCACGTCCTGAATATCCAGCGAAATTCTATCTTTCATTTTTGACAGGCCCGGCAAAGAAAATAAACCTCTTGCCTCGTCACCCATAATATGGGGAGCTATATAAACCACTATTTCGTCAACCAACTTTTGCTGCAAAAATGCGCCACTCAATATCGCACCCGCTTCAACATGCACTTCATTGATTTCCATATCAGCTAAATATTTCAAAGCAGCGTTCAAATCAACATGACCGTCCTTTTCTGCTAGCTGTACTGCATTATCAAGATCATTTTTCGATGTCGTCATAATCAAAATATCGCCATCAACTTCAGCTATTTTTGCGTTGACTGGAAAGCGTAATTCACTGTCCAATACAACCCTCAGTGGCTGCCTGACATCATCAACATTCAAATCTTGTGCAGAAAGTCGAACATTCATTGAAGGGTCGTCGAATAAAATCGTACCGATCCCCGTCAATATCGCCGAACTCCTGGCTCTTAATAACTGCACATCCTGTCTTGCTGCATCACCGGTAATCCATTGGCTCTCTCCCGATGCCATGGCCGTGCGGCCATCAAGACTCATGGCCATTTTTACTCGCACATAAGGCAGGCCGGTTTCCATACGTTTTATAAAACCGGGATTCAACGCTCTGGCCTGAGCTTCCATCAAACCACTTTCGACTTCGATACCGTTATCCTGTAAGCGTTTTAAACCCTGCCCCGCTACCTGTGGATTCGGGTCCTGCATCGCAGCAATGACTTTAGCGACACCTGCCTGAACCAAAGCATCGGCACAGGGTGGTGTTTTGCCTGTATGGCTACATGGCTCCAACGTGACATAAGCGGTCGCACCTCTGGCTTTCTCACCCGCTTGTCTTAGTGCCAGTACTTCTGCATGCGGCCCACCTGCCTTTTGATGCCAGCCTTCACCAATAATTTTTCCGCCTTTGACCAAAACGCAACCCACTCGTGGATTGGGCTCGGTACCATACAAACCTTTCTTCGCCAAACGTAAGGCTCTTTGCATAAACGAGTGATCATGATGATCCATATCGGACTTTCTCAAGAAGAATGTTTTTTAGGTTTCTTCTGCTGATCCAGTCGTTCTATCGCATCACGGAATGCATTGATATCACTGAAATCCAGATAAACAGATGCAAAACGAATATAAGCAACATGATCCATCGCCAATAATTCTTCCATCACCCAGTTACCCAATTTGCTGCTGGTAACTTCTCTGACCCCTGCCGACATCAACTTATGTTTAACACGATTAAGCGCGTCTTCAACCTGCTCAGTATCAACCGGGCGTTTTTCTAACGCTCGCATAACACCAGCACGCATTTTTTCATCACTGTAAGGAACACGACTGCCATCACTTTTAACAATGCGCGGCATATTAAGCTCGGCACTTTCATAGGTGGTAAAGCGTTCACTGCAAGCAACACATTCACGTCGCCTGCGCACCTGCACACCGTCATTAGACAGGCGTGAATCAATCACGCGGGTATCAGGTTCTGAACAGAATGGACAGTGCATGTTATTGCTCGATTATGTTTATAAACTTATGCGTAAACTGGCAAACGCGCGCAAATATCACGCACTTTTTCAACAACATCGTGAATGACTTTTTCATCAGCATTGCCGTCTTTAATGCTATCGATAATGTCACACATCCAGCTGGCCAGATTTTTTGAATCTTCTTCATTAAAACCACGAGTCGTCATTGCTGGTGTACCAACACGAATACCGCTGGTCACAAAAGGTGACTGAGGATCATTCGGCACTGCATTTTTATTAACCGTAATGTGAGCACGACCTAAAGCGGCCTCAACTTCCTTACCAGTCAAACCTTGCCCAACCAGGTCCCAGAGGAACAGGTGATTATCAGTACCGCCAGAGACAACTTTAAAACCACGTTTGATAACCATATCAGCCATGGCTTTTGCATTAACAATGACCTGTTTCTGATAAGTTGTAAATTCAGGTTCCAGTGCTTCTTTGAACGCCACTGCTTTTGCAGCAATCACGTGCATCAAAGGACCACCCTGTGAACCCGGAAAAATGGCCGAGTTTAATTTTTTAGCGATATCTTCATTCTTCATTACTGAATTCGCACCCGCTAAAATGATACCGCCACGAGGTCCGCGTAATGTTTTATGCGTGGTCGATGTCACCACATCCGCCACATCGATTGGATTTGGATATAAGCCTGCTGCAACCAAACCAGCAACATGCGCCATATCTACAAACAAATAAGCACCCACAGAATCGGCGATTTGACGGAAACGTTTCCAGTCCATGATGCGTGAATAAGCAGAGAAACCGGCAACAATCATTTTAGGCTTGTGCTCATCAGCAAGACGCTGAACTTCATCGTAATCAACTTCACCAGTAGCGTCATTAAGACCGTACTGAACCGCGTTGTAGATTTTTCCAGAGAAGCTAACCTTTGAACCATGAGTAAGATGACCACCGTGTGCCAGTGACATACCCAAAACGGTATCGCCCGGCTGGCACAAAGCCATGTAAACCGCAGCATTAGCCTGTGAACCAGAATGTGGTTGTACATTGGCATATTCAGCACCAAAAACCTGTTTAACGCGGTCAATCGCTAGCTGTTCAGCAACATCCACATTTTCACAACCACCGTAATAGCGGCGTGCAGGATAACCTTCAGCGTATTTATTCGTTAATACTGATCCTTGTGCCTGCATTACTCGGGGACTGGCATAATTCTCTGAAGCAATTAATTCAATATGCTCTTCCTGGCGCCGAACTTCGTGCTCCATGGCTGCCCACAATGCTTCGTCATAGCCCTCTATGGTCATTTCTTTGGAAAACATCTCTACTCCCGATTAATCTAGATTCTGAATAAGTAACTTAAAAGCTACCGTTGAAAGGCCGGCAATATTAACAAAAAGCAGCCCTGACTGCATGTATTTTGATTAAAAAGCGTCCAGAAACCAGTGATTTACCGTCACTTAAGCCCCATTTTTCTTTTCAGCTAAATAAGAAAGCACTTAATTAGCTTTTTGATTACATATCCGGCCTTTAATCTTTGTGCTTTCCCGATATAATTCGGACACAATCAATCAAGTGGCAAACTGAAATATGGCTCAATATATCTACACGATGAATGGTGTCGGCAAGGTAGTACCACCAAAAAAGGAAATCCTCAAAGACATCAGCCTGAACTTCTTCCCCGGCGCAAAAATCGGCGTACTCGGCTACAACGGTGCCGGTAAATCAACATTGCTGCGCATCATGGCGGGTGTTGATACCGATTACATCGGCGAAGCCCGCCCCGCCAAAGATATTCGCATTGGCTACTTATCTCAGGAACCACAGCTGGATGACAGCAAAGATGTACGTGCCAACGTAGAAGAAGGTTTGAGCGAAATAAAAAATGCCCATGAACAGCTAGAAGCGGTGTACGCCGCTTATGCCGAACCGGATGCCGATTTTGATGCTCTCGCCACCGAACAGGCGCGACTGGAGAATATTTTGCAGGCAGCCGATGCCCATAATCTGGACCGAATCATGGAAGTGGCCGCCGATGCACTGCGCCTGCCACCCTGGGATGCCGATGTCAGCAAGCTCTCCGGTGGTGAACGCCGTCGAGTTGCCCTGTGCAAATTATTGCTGTCTTCGCCTGATATGCTAATTCTCGACGAGCCAACTAATCATCTGGATGCTGAATCTGTCGCCTGGCTGGAACGCTTCCTCAAGGATTTTCAGGGTACTGTTGTCGCTGTCACCCATGACCGTTACTTCCTCGATAATGTCGCTGGCTGGATTCTTGAACTGGATCGTGGTCATGGTATCCCCTGGGAAGGCAATTACTCCTCCTGGCTGGAACAGAAAGATCAACGACTGGCCATAGAGGAAAACAAAGAAGCGGGCCGCCAGAAAGCAATCAAAGCCGAACTAGAATGGGTTAATTCCAATCCCAAAGCACGTCAGGCCAAAAGTAAGGCACGTATGCAACGTTTTGAAGAACTCTCTTCCAGTGATTACCAGAAACGTAGCGAAACTAAATCTTTATATATTCCACCTGGTGAACGCCTTGGTGAAAAAGTTATTGAAGCTAAGCACATCAGCAAAAAATATGGTGATAAGCTGCTCTATGAAGACCTGAGTTTTAGACTGCCTCGTGGCGGCATTGTTGGAATTATTGGTGCCAACGGTGCAGGTAAAACCACCCTGTTCCGCATGCTTACCGGTGAAGAAACTCCCGATAGCGGCACCTTTGAAGTGGGTGAATCGGTTCAGATTGGATACGTCGATCAGTCACGTGATAGCCTGGACGGCAGCAAAACGGTTTGGCAGGAAATCTCCGATGGTCTCGATAACATCACCATCGGTAATTACACCGTGCCATCACGTGGCTACGTCAGTCGCTTCAATTTCAAAGGTGAAGCTCAGCAAAAATTCATCAAGGATTTATCAGGTGGTGAACGTAACCGGGTGCATCTCGCCAAACTACTCAAGAGTGGCGGTAACTTGTTACTGCTTGATGAGCCAACCAATGATCTTGACGTTGAAACCCTACGTGCTCTGGAAGAAGCCATTCTCGACTTCCCTGGCTGCGTAGTTGTGATCTCACATGATCGCTGGTTCCTCGACCGAATCGCGACACATATCCTTGCCTTTGAAGGCGATAGCAAAGCGGTCTGGTTTGAAGGTAATTATTCAGATTATGAAGCAGACAGGAAACTACGAATGGGTGATGAAGCGATCAACCCGCATCGCATTAAATTTAAAAAACTGGCTTAAAAGGACTTTTAAGAAAAATCGGGCAGAGCCGATCAAACAACCAGCTTTTTCCTGACATATTTGATATATGCTTCCATATGCTTTATCAATGCGTCCTCATGCATGCTATCAACAAGATGAAAATCACCATCAATAATATGAGTTAAATCAGGCCATAGATCGGCTTCTTCATCAACAACCTTACTAACCTCTACTTTACCCGGCTGACTATAACCGGCCACCTTATTACCTAACCTGATCTCTCTTGCTTCTTTCAAAGCCATATCGGCTTGCTTGCATATATCAACAAAATTTAGTTTTTTATTATCGCAATCTGCAGAAGAATAGCCAAAAACAAGTTCCTTTCTAAGCGTTCTTCCATTAATTTCAAAAACTAATTTTTTCAAACATTCACATAAACGCTCGACTGCAAGTTTAGTATTGTGAGCATCGGCATATAACAATACTGCAAACTTATTTTCACCAATACGTGTTGCAATATCTCTTTCTCGTAACACACTGCTAATTCGCTTCACCAGTGAAACTATAATTTGCCTGACTGATTTACTGTCAATTTCTTTCTTGATTTCCTCGATATTGGCAATCTCAATTTGCACTACAGAAAACTCTTCTTTTGTTTCCTGGGAAACAGCCAGAGCTTCTCTACCCATATTCTGAAATCCACTGGGAGTAACAAAGACTTGCTGAGAACGGTCAGCATGATCTTCTGCTCTTCGATGTGGACTAGAATTTGAACGCGCACGGCTCAATAAGTCCATCGCATCAAAAGGTTTACCAATAAAATCTGTCGCGCCAATATCAAAAACAGCGCGTTTACCTCCAGGAGAATCTGATTGCCCTGTTACCATTATTACCGGCAAGGATGATATTCGCTGCTCATCTGATTCTCTAATTTTCAGCAACAGCTGCATGCCATTCATTACTGGCATCTGCAAGTCAGAAAAAACGACTTTGACATTTTCATTTTCGCTGATGACATTCCACGCTTCACCACCATCTTTAGCGGTGTGAACAACAAATTCTTCCTGCAACATTTTTTTCGCGGTTGCAAGAATTGTTGCCGAATCATCAACAACAAGAATCTCGTTTTTATTATCTCCCTGACTGCTCATACACTACTCACAAAATAGTTCAATCTACATAAAAGTTTTACAGACTATATTTATCAACACATTATGTGTTATTGATTATTAACCAATATCTTCAAGCACGCCAACATTAATCAACTCATCAATATCCAGTAAAATAATCATTTTATTATTGATGGTTGCCAAACCTTTGATAAATTCCATATTAACGCTACCACCTACTTCAGGAGCATCATTAATACTATCCGCGGTGATATTATAAACATCAGAAACAGCGTCAACGACCATACCAATAGTTCGCTCACCCTTATCATGCTCAACTTTCACCACAACTATCACTGTTTCAGCATTAAATTCAGCCTTGTCCAGATGAAAGCGTTTTCTTAAATCAAAAATTGGTACAACCACACCACGAAGATTGACCACACCCAACACGTAATCGGGTGCATTAGGAATGGAGGTTGCGCTATCCCAACCTCTTATCTCCTGGACACGTAAAATATCTACTCCGTACTCCTCATCCGCCAGCATGAACGTAAGATACTGGTCTGTGCCGGACTCCATTTCCATAGAAGTACCATTTACATCTATTGCTGCATTCATAATTTTTTCTCCACTCTCAATCTACACGCTACATTTCATCACTCTGAGACACTACTTTTAATTAAAAATCCTGCCATTCACTGTCGTCATTTTTATGAGGCAGAGTAACTTTCTTGTTTGATGTGCTCGCTGGTATATTAGAAAGTTTTGGTGCTGAAGCAGACGACACTGTCTGCCGCCCTTCATGGCTTACACCTTTATGCTTCGCATAATCACTCTCATTCAATTTAAAGAATGATACCAGAGCATCCAGCTCCTGTGCCTGTGCGCCCATGGCCTCACTTGCTGCCGCTGCTTCTTCTACCAATGATGCATTTTGTTGCGTCATCTCATCCATTTGTAACAGAGCTATATTAACCTGATTAATACCATCGGATTGCTCTTTACTGGCAGCTGCAATTTCAGCAACGATGTCACTGACTTTCTTCACTGAATCCACAATTTCAGAAAGAGCACCACCTGATTCACTAACCAGTTTTGAGCCATTTTCAACTTTCTCTACGCTATTTTTAATCAGCCCCTTGATCTCTTTCGCAGCAGTTGCACTACGACCAGCCAGATTACGTACTTCACTGGCTACCACTGCAAAACCGCGACCCTGCTCACCCGCACGCGCAGCCTCAACTGCCGCATTTAAAGCCAGCAGGTTAGTCTGGAAGGCGATTTCATCAATCACACCAATAATGTCTGCAATCTGTTTGCTGGCCGCATTAATTTCACCCATAGCGGTGACTGCCTCACCGACAACCTTACCACCCAAGTCTGCCTGCTCACGCGCAGCCATCGCCAGCTGATTAGCATGCTGTGCATTTTCGGAGTTCTGGTTCACAGTACCGGTCATTTCTTCCATACTGGAAGCGACTTCTTCAAGACTGGAAGCCTGTTCCTGGGTACGCTGACTCAAGTTGGCATTACCCTGTGATACCTGCTCGGAAGCCACACTAACTTCACTGGCGCCCGACTTAATACCAGAGATAATTTCCAGCAGTTTCTGAATAGTCTGACCAATCGAGCCATAAACACCGACAGCATTGTTATCAATCTTGATATCCAAATCACCATTAGCCATCGACTCGGATATGGTCATCAATTCAGCAGGGTCACGACCTAATTGCGTATTCACACTACGCAGAATCATAATGCCCATAAACGTTGAAATAATTACCGCAATAATAATAACGAAGATAATCATAGTATTCGCAAAATCGATAACTGGGGCGATCGTTTCTTTTTCAGTTTCAACGATCTGGTCACCCGTTGCTTCGACTTTAACCAGTGTTTCCAGCATGGTTGCGGCAATTTTTTCGTAATTATCACGCGCAGTGGCATAGGTCTTAAATATTACAGATGCCTCGGCAAAGTCTGTTTTATGTTTACTAACCGCCTGGATTAAAGCGCTACTATAACTTTGCCCCTTGTAATTACCCTCGGGCACACGGGTTTTCTTGAAGCTGGGATGAGCAATCATGCCCTCGCTGGCTTCATCCAGCATCTCATTACCTACTTTGATACCTGCCAGTGATTCCTGCACATCCTTAAAAGCCAGCATGCGGCGATAAAAATACATAGCCTTCAGCATACCAATCTGGGATTCCATGGCACCATCAGCCGCTGCCCATTTCTGCTCCAGCCCTGAATTCCAGCTGATGGTCTTATTTGGGTTGTTTTCCAGTTCCTCAACCGCGCCATCACCCAGTACCTCGGCGTGTGACATCAATACCTCAAAGGCATGGAAGTTATCTGCTAGACGCTGATCAACAGCAGAGAATTTTTCAAATTCTGAAACCACTCGTTCAGCTGCCGCCCGGTAATCATGCTCAGCCTCGATGAGATCCCTGACGATTGCGTCACTCAGCAAGCCTGCATCTCTTGCCCCCTGTAGTGATTCTTCAGCGTCTTTGACAAAAGCCTTCATCTCATCATGGGCAGTATCCATATTTGCTATACCGGCAAACATCTCTTCTATCACCAGCATTTCGGCCTGCGTTTTAATCGAGCCATTCATGGCCCCATCAGCAGTATCCCAGGCGGGTCCGGTTAAATATTCCAGTGACTCACTCAGCTTATTAACCCCAAAATAGCCGGTAATACCACAAACCAGCACCAGTGCCGTTAGTACTAAAAACGCGGCTCCAATTTTAGATGACATTCTCATATTCAGATTCATGATCTTTCCCTCACCTTATATTCTTAGTGTTAATTATGTTTACAACTATTCCAATTTATTCGTTTTATCTCAAAAGTATAATCTACAAGCAAATTTACACACGCAATTTTAATGTGAATAATCACGTATTTATTAGAAAAGCTCTATGCCACCCTCTCCCATGGAGCTCTGTTTTACTGGGTTTTCTTTTTTCAAATCCTCACTGACTTTGGCGATATCTGCCTTCATCACTGACAAAATCTGTTCAGCTTCACCCTCTGCTGTTTTTTTCAGTTCATCAACATTCTGATTAACTCGATCAAACAAATGTTCAAGATTTTCTGAACGGGTACCACAGTGGGTAACCAGCTGCTGCACAATATCCTCGAACTGGAAAGAACGAACTACGGTAGTAATATTCTGATTAATCATCTTGCTCAAGGCATGATAGGCCTGCTGCTGCTTTGCGCTTTCAGCATCATCATTCGCAACAGACATTTGTAGCACCAATTCATTTTGCTCTTTTAGTTGTCCACTCAGACTATTCAGACTCTGCATTAATGTCGTAATTGCATCATTTACTACCGATCCCATCTGAGATAGTTCATCACTGATCTCAGCATGCTCACGCTTTATCAAAACATACAATTCACCCTCCAGATCATATAATAATGACTGGATATCAGAGGATTTATTCTGCTTTACGCTCACGCCATATCTCTTTGTAATTTGAAATTGCACATCAAATCATACTCTTCATTGTTATTTTTGTTCACTAATCAGTGACAGAATCTTTTGAGCTATTTTACTCAAAGGTAACACATAATCTGCTGCTTCGAGCTTAACGGCCTCACCGGGCATACCCCAGACAACACTACTATTTTCATCCTGAGCAATGGTTTTTGAACCTGAATCGTGCATTTGTTTTAAACCGCGAGCACCATCAGCACCCATACCAGTTAATAACACACCTACCGCATTATCACCAGCAGCCTCCTCCACCGAACGAAACATCACATCAACAGAAGGTTTATGCCGATTACAGGGCTCACCATCATCAAGTCTGATGTAGTAACGCGCACCTTCACGAACCAATATCAGGTGCTTGTCGCCAGGCGCAATATAGGCGTGGCCCGGTAACACATGCTGACCATCTTCAGCTTCACATACCGCCATTGGTGAAAGACTATTCATACGCGCGGAAAATGCAGTACTAAAAGCCTTAGGTATATGCTGAGCTATCACAATAGCTGGCGAGTCTGGCCGCATACCGATCAAAACTTCTTTGATTGCCTCAGTCCCGCCCGTCGAAGCACCAATCGCAATAATTTTTTCAGTTGTTTTTAATTTCCCCTGCGGCTTACTTTTACGCAACTTATTCAGCGACTCAATCGATTTACGGTGCATCATTGTTATTTCAGACAATTCAGATGAGTTAGGCAAAATTTTAGCGTGCGCTGCTACCTTTACCTTTTCAATGATTTCTTCTGAATAATTACTCAGTTCATGCGCGATATCAATTTTTGGCTTGCTGATATAGTCAACCGCACCAATACTCAATGCTTCTAGAGCAATATCAGCACCTTTTTGTGTTAGTGAAGAAATCATCACTACCGGCATTGGCCGCAATCTCATTACATTACGCAGAAAACTAATACCATCCATTTTTGGCATTTCAACATCCAGCGTTAACACATCAGGGTGCAGTTTTTTGATTTTATCTCTAGCGATATAAGGATCCATTGCCGTGCCGACAACTTCAATTTCTTTATCCGAAGATAATATCTCCGTTAATATCTTTCGAACAACAGCAGAGTCATCAACAATTAAAACGGTAATTTTTTTCATAGCATGTTTGCAAAGTCGTATCTTTTAGCCCAGCTAAAAAAGATCAACTTTACCTTCAACTTTTTTCTCATTAAGACTATTAACGTATTCCAGCTCTCTTCTTCTAAGAGTGTCATTATGTAACGCATTAAGTCGTTTAACACGTACTCTTCCTGTTAAAGGAAAATACTGAATTTTACGTGGCCATGGTCCTCTGGTATCTTCAGATTCAACATTTAAACCCTCTGTTTGCAAATAGTGTTTGACGAAATCAACATTTTTACCACCAATATCGGTATTAATACTCAGGACTTTGCCACCGCCAAACAATTTAACTTCAAGGTTTTTTCTTTTTCCACCACCCGCAAGAATAACGTTGATTAAACGTTCCATTGCAACATTACCGTAGCGAGTTTCAGCACTAACCGGTGTATTCTCCCAGGCAGAAGAAGTCGTTCTTGCTCGATTATCAGGTAACATAAAGTGATTCATTCCACCAATGCCACTGACTCTGTCGCGAATACAGGCTGAAACACAAGAACCTAAAACAGTGGTAATTAACTCCCCATGCAAAGAAACATAAAACTCTCCCGGTAAAATTTTCGCCGCAAAAATATCGTGTTTGGTATCCCAATAACGATTGATATGCCCAAAACCTTGAAGCATGGGTGGGGCATTAGCCATATCCACAGAAGTATTTCGATAGATAGGTTTATTCATCGTATTTTCCTGTGAATCGTGCGGCCAACTGTAGCAAAGCGCTGAGTTAAACCAAACAGACTTTCGGAATGACCTACGAATAAACAACCCTCATCATCCAGGTAATCGGCAAAATTATTGAGCAACTCAATACGCGTATCCCGGTCAAAATAAATAGTAACATTACGACAAAAAATAATATCAAAAGGTCCTTTCATGGGCCATTTATCAGTAAGATTTAGTTTGCGATACGTCACCATGTCTTTTATTTCATCAACTACCTTTATCTCATTTTCATTTATGCCACGACCCATTTTTAACCAACGCTTGCGTCGTTCAATTGATATTTCTTTAACGTGATCTTTAGGATATACAGCTGTTTTTGCCACTTCTAAAATATTGGAATCTAAATCAGTTGCCAGAATTTTTACATCCCAACGTTCAATATCAGGAATACATTCCTTTAGTACCATGGCTATTGAATAAGGCTCTCTACCAGACGAACAACCTGCAGACCAGATTCTTAGACGCGGCTGGGATGCTGAACTTTTTTTACCAATCAACTCAGGCAGCAATGTATGCGCCATAAATTCAAAATGATGGTTTTCACGAAAAAAGGAAGTGACGTTCGTGGTTATAGAATTAATGAAGTGTGTTCGCTCATCTTTATTCCCACCGTCTTCCTCTCCATCTTTTAGAAGAGAGCAATAAGATTTAAAATCTTTTAAACCCAGAGCACGTAACCGTTTAACAAGTCGGCCATAAATCAATTCTCTCTTACCTGAAGACAAGCTAATACCCGCTATTTCACCAGCCAGTTTACTCAGGTAAGTAAAATCTTTATCCGTAAATAAATACTCCTTTCTATAACCCGCCTGATTGCTTGTCGTTTCAGCCATCTAAATGTGCCTTACAAACCAAGTTGCTCTGTTAAACCAAGTATTGAAGCTTTGTTTAACAGATTGTCTGTCGGCTCATGCCAACTTAACTTGATATTTTTTTCTTTTAGACCTAAAGCAAAAGCAAAAAACAGTTGCAATATTGCTGTATCAATAATTTCAACCTTAGAGGCATCAATTTCAATATCCTGACCACTTGCGGCCAATTGTTTTAGAGATTCAAACATATCACCAGCCTGGTTAATAACGATTGATGACTCAAGCTCTAAGCGATTTAATGTTTTGCCTGGCTCAGAGTCAGCCTGCTTAACCTTTTTTTTCTTAGGCTTAGTATTTTTTGGTTTGGTCTTCTTCGCAACTTTCTTATCAGAAACTTGCTTCTTCTTTTCCTTATCAGAACCTGTTCCAGCATTCAACCAGGCTAAAGGATCATCACCCAATGATCGAGATTTATTATCACTCTTGCCCACGATAGCACTCTCCGTTCATAAGATCTCTAGCCAACGACGCATAATCATATGCACCAAAATTTGCACCTTTATATTCAAAAGCCGTTTTACCAAAACTTGGGCATTCTGCTAAAACTGATGACTCTCTAATACTGGTTGCCAACATATTATCAGGGAAATATTCAAACAATTTTTCTCTCACATCCCGCGACAAATTACGTCGACCGTGAAATCGTGTAACAACAACCCAATAACTAAATTTTTTCTCAAGCTTCTGCTCAAATTCTCTTATTGTTTCGATAATATCAGACAAACCCCGTAAGGCTAAATAATCAGCAGCCACAGGAATAATCACCTCATCAGCAGCTGACAATACATAATCAATCAATAAACCTGATGCTGGCGGGCAATCAATAAAAGTAAATTCCTGGGTACTGGATATTGAAGATAATGCCTGCTTTAGGCTACTAGCCAAAAGATCACCGGCCTCTCCACGTTCAATGGTTTTAAGACCTCCACCTGCAGGAACCAGATGCAATTTATCACGTGCAGCAACAGCAACCTGGGGTATTGTTTTCTCCCCTAACAAAACTTTATCAATACCAATATCATCTCGGCGATAACAACCCCAGTGCGCAGCCAGATGTCCTTGAGGATCCATATCAATACCGGTGACAGAATGGCCTTTTATCGCAAATGCATGAGCAAGATTAGCAGTAGTCGTGGTTTTACCAACGCCACCTTTCTGATTAATAACCGCTATAGTTCGCATTGTTTACCTTTTACCACCTCAACACTAAAATCATTCATCTGATAATTGATATCCCGGTTTACTTTCGAGATGCCTGCACTAGACCTAGAACATCGATAATCAAAGCAACTGCGCCATCACCTAATACTGTTGCTCCTGCGATACCATCTACTTGCTGATAATTTTGCTCCAAACTTTTAATCACTACCTGCTGCTGACCTACTACATCATCGACATAAAGACCAATACGCCGACCACCAATATCTATCACCACTAGCAAACCTACCCTGTCTTCATCATCAGAGATAACATTAAACACCTCTCGCAAACGAATCACAGAAATATATTCATCACGATAGGGATAAAGCTCAGCTTCATTAGCAACGGCATTAATTTCTTTCTCATTAACCTGCAACGATTCAACGATAGAAAGCAGCGGTATAATGTATACCTGATCAGCAACACTGACCATCTGACCTTCTAGAATAGCAACGGTCAGCGGCAGTCTTATAATAAACAGACTGCCTTTTCCAGCCTGCGATGTTACTTCTACAGTACCACCTAAATCATTCATGTTCCGTCGTACCACATCCATGCCAACGCCGCGACCAGAGACATCACTTATCATTGCTGCTGTAGAAAAACCAGGACTGAAAATTAAATTCTGAATTTGTGCCTCAGTTAATTCTTCATTTTTATCAACCAGACCTTTTTCACGCGCTTTATTAATGATTTTTTCTGTATTCAGTCCTGCTCCATCATCTGAAATTTCAATAATAATATTACCGCCTTGATGATAAGCATTAATACTGATCAGGCCTTTTTCACTCTTACCCTCAGCAACGCGCATATCCGGCGTTTCAATACCATGGTCGAGTGCATTACGCACCAGATGCATCAATGGATCACCTATTTTTTCTAATACTGTTTTATCCAGTTCAGTAGTTTCGCCAGAAAATTTAAGCTCAACTTTTTTACCTAATGACAAACTCAGGTCATGCACAATTCGGGGTAAACGCTGGAAAGCGAAATCAATCGGCAACATGCGTATACCCATAGTTTGCTCTTGCAAGTCACGAGTATTACGCTCCAACTGATCCAGGCATTCATTTAGTTTTTCATTTTTATCCATGCCAAGATCATTACACACACGACTCAAAATAGACTGAGTAATCACCAGTTCGCCGACCAGATTAACCAGGCCGTCGACCTTATTAATACCGACACGAATTGAAGTTGATTCCTGATTTGAAAGTCCGGACTTATCCGCACGACGACGTCCAGATCTTGGTTCATCCTTAGCTCGTGTTATAACTTCTACTGCCTCAGTTTCTTTCTCAGCCACTTCATTTTTCTGGACGATATCCAGATCACAATCATCCTCTACCCATTCAAAGATCTCGGTGATTTGCCCCAGAGAAACATTGCCCTTCAGCACCATGTCCCAGCCAAGATAACAATTCTGAGCATCCATTACTGAAAAATCCGGTAAATGTTCATAGTTTACTGTAACTTCCAAATCGCCCAGACATTGAAGTTCACGGATTAAACGAAAAGGATCGTTACCCGTATAAAACATATTTTCTCGCGGATAAAATGCAATATTCCAGATAGTTACATCTTCATGTTTTTCAGAGTTATCTGCTGATATATTTGTCGTTACATTTTCTGAGACTGGTTCAGCACTATCACTAATAAAGGCATCCAGTCTTTCACGTAACTCAGTAACCAAAGCTTGGTCAATCGGTTTTTTATCCTTACTGCATTGCACCATATGGCGCAAACAATCGAGTGCGGCTAACAGCAACTCAACAGCCTCAGGTGTAACAGCCAGTTTACCGTTACGCATTTCATCCAGTATGGTTTCCATACCATGAGTAAAATCTGAAATTTCAGAAAATCCGAATGTACCACCACCACCCTTAATAGAGTGTGCAGCACGAAATATGGTATTAATAACTTCAGGATCTGATTCGCTCGTTAGATTAAGCAAACCTGACTCTAAAATTTCCATTCCCTCTGAGCATTCCTCAAAGAAAACATCATGAAATTGAGATAAATCTATATTTATTTCTGAAACCATCTGGCCGCTTCTTTATCGGGTAAGTTATAAAACAAATTCAACGTGTAAAACATTAATGTTTTACAACACTCTATTGATGGTACCGAGTAAATTATCAGGATCAAATGGCTTCTCTATCCAACCAGTCGCTCCTGCAACCTTACCCTGCTCTTTTCTGACCGAGCCGGTCTCCGTTGTCAAAATCAATATTGGTATAAATTTGTAGCTATCCAGCTTGCGTAATTCAGCAGTTAACGTAATTCCGTCCATATTGGGCATATTAACGTCAGTAACAACCAAATCAACAGAAGTCGTTTTAGCAAATTCTAGCGCTTCCACACCATCTTCGGCCTCATTAACCTCATGACCTACACCCTTCAAAGTGAATGAAACCATCTCACGCATGGATGCGGAATCATCCACTAACAATATACTTGCCATACAATTCTTCCTCATCATATTTTTGTGGAAATTAGTCTTTGAGATTCAATTATAGTCAGATACAACAATATCGCATAAAACCTGCATACGATAGTACTATTTTTCTCATAAATGTAGTGTACATATTATTTATTGATACAGGAGCCTGGGTAATCAATATCATGTCGAGATTCAATACTCTTCGATTTTTCCAACCTCAGCCGAAGTTTACAAACTAATATGAGTGAATTTAATTCTACCCAACTTGTGTTCTGCGTGCCGCCAAAGTCCCAACAAAAATTTAAACTGGCACGCACACCAGCAGTGCTATAGAATTGATCTGGTATAGTAATGTAGTTAATTGAGGCAATACATGGCTAAAACCATTTTAATCGTTGATGACACTCGATCTATTCTCGCTGTCATGAAAACTGTTTTAAAAGTAGCAGGTTATAACACTTTAACTGCAGGTGACGGTGTTGAGGGAATGACTATTCTCAATAGCGGACAACATGTCGACCTGATTATTACTGATTTGAATATGCCCAACATGGATGGTATCGAGTTTATCTGGGAAATTAGAAAACTGGACGATCATGCTTATACCCCGATCTGCATGCTCACTACTGAAAATGAGCAGGAAAGACTGGAAGATGGAGAGACCGTTTCAACCGATGCCTGGATTACCAAACCAATTCAGCCCAATCGAGTGCTGAATATTGTTACCAAGATACTGCCACCCTAGTCAGAAACAAAAAAGATCACAAACAAAAACAGAGACTTAGCCTCTGTTTTTTTGTTTGTACAGAATAGTTTTACTGATTACTCCTCAGACGACCTATTCTTTTCCCTGAGACGATCCAGCTTTTCCTTAATTTTAAGCTCCAGCCCTCTTTCCACCGGCTGATAATAAATCCGCTCACCCATGCTGTCAGGGAAATAACTCTCACCAGCAGCAAAAGCCTCTTCTTCATCATGGGCATAACGATAATCCTTGCCATAGCCCATATCTTTCATCAGATTAGTTGGCGCATTACGAATATGCAGAGGCACTTCCAGACTGCCCGACTGGCGAGCATCCGCCATCGCCTCATTCCACGCCATATACACCGCATTACTCTTGGCGGTACTGGCCAGATAAGCTATCGCCTGTGCTATCGCCAATTCACCCTCGGGACTGCCTAAACGCTCATAGGTTTGCCAGGCATCCAGTGCGATTTGCAAACCACGAGGATCTGCATTGCCAATATCTTCCGATGCAATCCGCACGACACGCCGAGCCACATATAAGGGGTCGCAACCACCATCGATCATACGTGCAAACCAGTACAAAGCTGCATCGGGATTACTGCCGCGCACGGATTTATGCAATGCTGAAATCTGCTCGTAAAAGGCATCTCCGCCCTTATCAAATCGACGCAGACTATGCGCGCCAACGTCTGCCACAACGGCACGGGTAATTATCCGCTTGCCATTAGAATCTTCGGCAAGATCCGCAGCAATCTCAAGAAAATTTAAAGAACGACGCGCATCACCATCAGCCATACTCGCTAATAGCTCTAGCTCTGCATCGGCAATCTCCAGATTCACATTGACCAAACCGGCTTCATGCTGCAAAGCACGCAGCAATAACTGCTTAATCTCATCAACCGGCAGGCTCTTCAAAACATAAGTCTTAACACGAGACAACAGCGCGTTATTCAATTCAAAAGAAGGATTCTCAGTGGTCGCACCGATGAAATAGATTGTGCCATCTTCAACGTAAGGTAAAAAGGCATCCTGTTGAGATTTATTGAAACGATGCACCTCATCGACAAACAGAATAGTAGAACGACCTTCAGCTCGATACTGTTCAGCCTGTTCAATAGCCGAACGGATATCTTTAACACCGGAAAGCACCGCAGAAATACTAATGAATGCCGCATTAGAACAATGCGCAATAATCCTGGCTAAAGTTGTTTTACCAGTACCGGGAGGCCCCCAAAACACCATAGAATGCAAACTACCGGCTTCAATCGCCTGCCTCAATGCACCACCATCGCTCAATATATGTTGCTGACCGAAAAACTCTCCGAGACTAGCCGGGCGCATGCGATCTGCCAGTGGCCGGTAAAGCGTTTTACTTACATCAGTCAGAAGGTCATCCATTAAGAACCACCGTAAACGTCAACACCCTCCGGCGGCGTAAACTCGAACAGCTCACTGCTCAACTTCTTATTCAACTCTAATTCTACAAAGACGATATCCGTAGTCTGTTCAAACTGGTCTTTGAGCTGCATAAATTGCAAACCCTGTTTATTCACACCAACAATCAATTCGGAAAAATCAACATCCTTCGATTTACTGGAAAGCTTCAGCCGATAAATACCATCACGATGATCCAGCTCACTGACATCGTAGGCCTGTTTCAGTTTCAGCTTACCTTCCATTAATGCCATCGGTGTATTACCTGTCGACGTCGATTGTTTCTGTACCGTTACCTGTTTCAAATCGACATCATAAATCCAGACTTGCTCACCATCTGAAACAATTTCCTGCTGATAAGGTGTCGCGTAATTCCAGCGAAACTTACCCGGTCGATTTAAGTAAAACCGTCCTTTCGATTCTTGCAAGACTTCATTATCATCGGCACGCAAAGTTTGCACAAAATCCGCCGACATGGTTTTTGATTGCGACAAAAAACGTTCGAGCAGCAACTCGCCTTCTCCGGCTAATACTGAAACAGGGAGAACAAGCACTGACCAAAAAATTGAATTTAAAAAATAACGATGCAACATAAATAGTTTTAAAGCTCTGGAGGTGGCGGCGCAATCACTTCACGCGAACCATTAGATTGTGTACCACTGACCACACCCGAGGCTTCCATTTCTTCTATCATGCGTGCAGCTCGGTTATAACCTATCTTCAAACGACGCTGTACATAAGAAATTGAAGCCTTACGTGTTTCGGTAACGATGCGCACCGCTTCATCATATAAAGCATCGACATCATCACCACTCGATGCAGGCTTTTCACCCGGCAAGACACCCTGATTTTCCTGAAGAATTTCTTCAATATATTCAGCTTGTCCCTGCTGTTTAAGATGGTTCACTACGTTATGCACTTCATGGTCATCAACAAAGGCACCGTGTATGCGTGTCGGTAAACTCTTGCCGCCTTCGAGATACAACATATCACCGTGACCGAGCAATTGTTCAGCACCCATCTGATCAAGAATGGTACGTGAATCAACTCGCGAGGAAACCTGAAAAGCAATACGTGTAGGTATATTCGCCTTAATCAAACCAGTAATCACATCGACCGACGGGCGTTGCGTAGCCAGAATAAGGTGGATACCCGAAGCACGAGCCTTTTGCGTAATACGCGCAATTAGTTCTTCAATTTTCTTACCGACGACCATAAATAAATCAGCAAACTCATCGACCACAATAACAATATAAGGCAGAGGCTGTAACTTCGCTGGCTGCACACCGGGCGCTGCGTGATCAACATCAAACAAAGGATCATCGATGGGCTCACCCGCATCAATAGCCTCCTTCACTTTCTTGTTGAAACCGATAATATTTCTCACGCCCAACGCGGACATCAATCCATAGCGATTTTCCATTTCACCGACACACCAACGCAAAGCATTGGCGGCTTCTTTCATATCTACTACCACCGGCGCTAACAAATGCGGAATGCCATCGTAGACATTCAACTCCAGCATTTTCGGATCGATCAAAATCATACGCACTTCAGCAGGCTTGCTCTTGTACAACAGACTCATCAGCAAAGCATTCAAACACACTGACTTACCTGCACCAGTGGTACCTGCCACCAGCAAGTGGGGCATTTTAGCCAGATCGGCAACCACTGGGTGTCCACCAATATCTTTACCCAGGCCAATAGTCAGTGGCGAAGCTGATTTATCGAATGCCTTTGACATGAGTATTTCACTCAAAGAAACAATCTCTTTATTCTCGTTTGGAATTTCCAGACCGACCAGTGATTTACCGGGAATGACTTCCACTACTAGAACACTCACCACCGATAAAGAACGCGCCAGATCTTTCGATAAAGCCGTAATTTTGCTGGCTTTAACACCCGGTGCCAGGTCCATTTCGAAACGGGTAATCACTGGCCCGGGATGAACGGCGACCACTTGAACTTCGATATTAAAATCAGCCAGTTTAATTTCAACTAAACGTGACAGAGCTTCCAGCGCTTCAGTCGAATAACTTTGTTCGTGCTGTTTAGGCGGATCAAGCAGGCGCAAACCCGGTAATTCCGAATCAACAGGGCCATCAAACAAAGCAATTTGTTTTTCCCTGTCCATACGCTCAGAAATCTCGACCTTCTTAACGGTCGGTTCAATGCGTACTTTCGTCTCACCTTTGGCCTCGCGCACGGCAGTTTTCTTTTTATCTGCTTCAAAGCTTTCATGTCTAGTCTGCTTGGCTACCTCACCGGCCTTGCGCTCCTGAATCCGCTCTAAAACAGCATTAACTTTTTCACGAATGAACGCAACAATCGCCATACCGGTAGCACCGATGAGATCAATCACGGTAAACCACGAGATACCACTAAATAAGGTGATACCTGCCAACAACACCGCCAGTAACATCAGTGTTGAGCCTAACAAACCCAGAACACCTGCCAGGGCATCGCCCAGCCACCGGCCAAGAATGCCGCCGCCATCTAAAGGCAAAGTAGACTCAGGAATAGAGAAATGAATGCTGGCGAGCGCACAACCCGCGCACAGAGTAACGAAAAAACCCGCCCAGCGTATCGCCAGCACGTGATAATCCACTTCCCTTTGCTCACCACCGCCACGCAGTACTAGCCAGCCGCTATATGCAATAATCACCGGCAGTAAATAGGAGAGATAACCGAACAGGCTAAACAGAACATCAGAAAACCAGGCACCAACAACACCGGCCGCATTATGCACATCCTCGCGAACACCCGTATGTGACCAGCCAGGATCGTCGACGTGATACGTCACAAAGGCAGTTAATAAGAACAGCGCCAGCGCACCTAGCACCAGCATCGCACCTTCACGCAAACCATGCTGAATATGCGAAGTAAGCTCTGTACCTGTTGTTGTTGATTTTTTACGGCGTGCTTGAGCCAATCCAATCTTCCCGATTTAGTAATAAATAAAATGGAGCTATCGCCCCAAAATTTTGAACATTATACCCAGTTTTATAGCAGCATCGGGGCATTACCGCCAAATTTGGCCACGCCTTGGCTGCACACATACTCACAAATCCAGTTCCTGATGCAAAACAGGGTCAACAACCCGCCCATCAGAGACCGCCACCGCTTTCTGTAAATAGGTATTACTGGATAATTTACCCGCCGCCAGTCGTTGCACATAGGGAGCCACCGCCGCGGAAAGCGACTGCGAAGCGGTGCGCGGTACCGCTCCCGGCATATTCGGCACGGCTGAATGAATCACACCCTGTTCAACATAGGCGAGCTCTTCCGCATGAGTGACTCTGATATTGTCGACACAGCCACCCTGGTCAATGGCGATATCCACAATCACACTGCCCTGCGGCATATCACTAATCATGTCATGAGTTAAAACCACCGGTGCTCGACGCCCTGCCACCATCACCGCCCCAACAACCAGATCCGCCTGCCGACAAACACGGGCAATAGCTTCCGGCTCAGATAAATGTGTGATCAGTGTAGGATATTTATTCTTTATTTGAGCTAATCGCTGCTCAACCAAATCAAAAACATGCACCTCGGCATCAAGCCCCAGCGCCGTCGCCACCGCATGACTTCCCGCGACACCTGCACCCAGCACTACCACCCGTCCGCGCTCGGCACCATCAACACCGCCCAGTAAAACACCTCGACCACCGGAGGTGCCAAACAACAAACGAGCACCTCTGATAACCGACAGCCGCCCGGCGACGGCACTCATTGGTGCTAATAGAGGATGCTCCGCTTTATCATTAGATACAGCCTCAAACGGAATAGCAGTTAAACCCAGCTTACATAGCTGCTCAACCAGCAATTTATCCGCGGCGAGATGCAAATAACTAAAAAGCAGATGATCCTTTCTCAAATATTTTAAATCATTCGCCAGTGGCTGCTTCACCTTCACCACCAGCTGCGTGGCAGCATAAAGCGCTTCCGCTGAATCCAGCAGTTCAACTCCCGCAGCCATATAATCAGCATCGGTATAACCACTGCTCAAACCTGCATCCTGCTCAATATAAACAGCATGACCTGCGGCAACCAACATCTTGCAATCAACAGGAATCAGGGCCACGCGGCCTTCACCCTGCATCGTCTCTTTAGGTATTCCTATTTTCATCATTGATTCATATTCCCAGCAAACAGATTTGTACACAGTCGTTATTCTATTAAAAGGCGAGTTTTAATACCTCATTAATATACCCTTACTAATATACTGTGCGCAGATGATTTAAGATTTGCTAATATAGCCCCCAATTTAAAGAACATCGATTTTTCAGGAGAACACCATGAGCGAAACCCGCCACGCACGTTTACTTATTCTCGGCTCCGGCCCCGCTGGTTATACCGCCGCCGTCTATGGCGCACGTGCCAACCTTGAGCCAGTTATGATTACCGGCATGGAAATGGGCGGACAGCTCACTACCACCACTGAGGTTGATAACTGGCCTGGCGATGATAAAGGCGTACAGGGCCCTGAATTGATGGAACGCATGAAAGCCCACGCCGAGCGTTTTGGCACTGAAATCATTTTCGACCAGATCAGCTCTGTCGATTTTAGCCAACGCCCATTAAAACTGACTGGTGATTCAGGCTCATATACCTGTGATGCGCTAATCATTGCGACTGGTGCCAGCGCCATGTATCTGGGTCTGGAATCGGAAGAAGCTTTCAAAGGCAAAGGCGTTTCAGCCTGTGCAACCTGTGATGGTTTCTTCTACCGTGGTCAGAAAGTCGCGGTTATCGGTGGTGGTAATACCGCCGTTGAAGAAGCACTGTATCTTTCCAATATCGCGGATGAAGTTGTTCTGGTTCATCGTCGCGACAGCCTGCGTTCAGAAAAAATTCTGCAAGACCAGATCATGGAGAAATCCAAAAATGGCAACATCACTATCGAGTGGAATAATAATCTTGATGAAGTTCTGGGTGACGATGCGGGTGTTACCGGCATGCGTTTGAAAAATACACAGGACGGCAGCACTAAAGAAATTGATGTACACGGTATTTTCGTTGCCATCGGACACTCACCTAACACCGGCATCTTTGGTGACCAGCTTGAAATTAATAACGGTTACATCAAAGTGCAAAGTGGCACTTCCGGCAATGCCACCGCCACCAGCGTGGCCGGCGTATTTGCGGCGGGTGACGTTATGGATCATGTTTACCGTCAGGCGATTACCTCTGCCGGCACCGGTTGTATGGCCGCGTTAGATGCTGAAAAATATCTGGATGCACTCGCACTCAGTAAATAAAAACACATGAAAACAAGCACAGTAGATTCACTATCTACTGTTGACCCCGCGCAATGGAATGCGCTGGCTGGCGACGACAATCCATTTATCCAATACGACTTTCTGCGCGCGTTAGAGCAACACAACTGTCTGCAAAACTGGGGCTGGCAATCTCAACATATCCTCATCCACGAAAACGAAAAATTAATCGGAGCCTGTCCCGCCTACCTCAAACACAACTCCTACGGCGAATTTGTTTTCGACTGGGCCTGGGCTGACGCCTATCAACGTAATAATCTGGACTACTATCCGAAACTGGTCACCAGCATTCCCTACACACCCGCCAAAGGACCTCGCCTGCTCGCCTTAAACAATGACAAAAACATCAAAGCACAATTAATACAGGGCGCACTGGACATTGTCGAACGTAAAAACTTATCCAGCGCACACTGGTTGTTCTGCGAAGATGACGACATTGCAGCCTTGAAAAAAGAAAACCTGATGATGCGTTTTGATTATCAGTTTCACTGGCAGAACCATAATTATAAAGACTTCGATGATTTTCTTTCAACAATGAGTTCAAAGAAACGTAAAAACATTAAACGAGAACGTCGCAGAGTCATCGATGAAAACATCCAGATAACAATAAAAAAAGGCAATGAAATTTCAGAAGAAGAATGGCAAATACTGTATAAGTTTTACCAGATAACCTTCATGAAAAAATCCGGCACCGCCACTCTCACGCTTGCATTCTTTAAAGCCATGGCACACAAACTCGTCGCCATCTTTGCATTACACCAAAATGAAATTGTTGCCGGTGCTATTTGTTTTCAGGGAAAGACTACTTTATACGGACGTCACTGGGGTTGTTACGAAGACTATGACAGTCTGCACTTTGAAGTTTGTTACTACACCGGCATTGAGTATTGCATCCAGAAAAAACTGCAATACTTCGAACCCGGTGCTCAGGGCGAACACAAAATATCGCGTGGGTTTCTGCCTGTAAAAACTCAATCGGCACATTACATTGCGCATGAAGGTTTTAGAGCTGTGATTGGCGATTTTCTGCAACGCGAAGAGCGGGCTATGCTAGATTACGGCAAAGAATTAAATGAAGCATCCCCCTTTAAAAAATCATGAACGATAAGCCGTTTTATTTAACCGAAAATTTCAGCGGCCCATTCCCTGATGCAAAACTCGCGCTAGAAGAACCTGATGGCCTGCTCGCCGTCGGCGGTAATCTCAAAGCGGAAACATTATTACAGGCTTACAGTCAGGGCTTATTCCCGTGGTACAGCGACGACCAGCCCATACTCTGGTGGTCACCCAATCCGCGTTGCGTTTTACATCCGAACAAATTAAAAATATCGCGCAGCCTGAAAAAAACAATAAACAAAAAAATCTATGAAATCAGAGTCAACACTGCATTTCGCCAGGTCATGCAAGCCTGCGCTGCACCCAGAAAAGATGAAGCTGGCACCTGGATCGACAACGACATGCTACAGGCCTATTGCCAACTACATGAACTTGGTCACGCACATTCAATAGAATGCTGGAATAATGATGAACTGGTGGGCGGCCTTTACGGCATAAAAATCGGCGACATGTTTTTCGGTGAATCCATGTTCAGCAAACAAACCGATGCCTCAAAAGTCGCACTGGAATATTTATGCAACACTATCAAACCCAAACTTATAGACGTTCAGGTACATTCAGAACACATGGCATCACTGGGCACCGAAATGATCGGCAGAGATAAATTTATTGAGATGGTTAAGAGTATTGCAGGAAAACATTAAGTACCTTATCTAGTTAGAAAAACCAGGAAGGCTAGCAGCTTGTCAGGGACAAGCTGCTTTTCACCAATCATATCCGTTCTTTTTTTGTCCCATTTAAAGACTTATGAAATCACGATTTAGCAAGACTGATAATAGTAATGGTTGTAACTATCACCGCCGCCAACAATGCATAAGTCAAGGTGTCAATAATTAACATTATGACGCTCCTCTTCTGGGTTAATACAGTATATTATTATAGTCTAATATGTAAATATAAACAGAGTTATTTTGATTTATTTTAAATGGAAGGAACACACTTAGAAGCAGCCCTGTCAGGCTTTAAGCTTTTAATTTGACTATTTTTGTAAGGACTTAAGTGTTTAATAAGGCTTTTAATTAATTTATAGAGACCGATTTACCGAATCAGCACCAAAGCTCATAGCCTTTTCACGTGCTTCCGAGAACACGGCCAATCCTGCCGAAAACGAAGCTTTAAAGCGCCCCTCGTCTCTGGTCATTCTCCAGCTCATCTTCTGGAAGAATTCTTTCCTGGCTAACACGCCATTGACCATCATCTTCTTTCTGGATAATGAACTCAATACCATTAGTATTGATTGCGCCATCTGCACCTTCAACCGTTTCAATAGACTTGAACATGACCCGCTCAGGTGTTTCCGCGACGACGCTCAAACCCTGATAAGAAACTTTTTTGAGTAACTTATTTTCGAATTCATGTTTACATTGATTAAGCCAGTCCTGATAAGCAATCACTTCAAAACCTGGCACCCCAAAAACAGCAACATCTTTTGATATCAAGTTCATATGCTCATCAAGATTTAAATCGTTGGCAGTAGATGCCATGGCATCCAGAAAACTTTGTGCATTCATTATTATTAAAACCTGTAAATATATTTAAAAAGTTACTGACAGCTACCCATCGAACTGGCACGACAGCGCTTCAAATCAAACCAGATTGCCCTGCCCAGTTTAGCATCATCAAAAATAGCGTCATCAATAATCGCCTCACGCATTGAAGCTTTGCTCAAATCCGCACCGCTAAAATCAACAAATTTCAAATCAGCCTCATGGAGCACAACGGCCGTCATGTTAGCTTTCTTGAAACTGGCTGACTCAGCCAATACAGATTTCATTTCAGCCTGAGATAAATCAGCGCCATCAAATATCGTCTTAACCAGGAAAGCCCGAGAGAAATTGGCGTCCTGTAAAAAGGCTTCGGTGAAATTAGCGCCAGCTAATTTAGCTTCATAGAACTTCGCATGCTTGAGCCGAGCCTGTCGGAAATCGGCCTGCTTCATTTCAGAACGACTAAAACTGGCATCATCCATAACCGCTTCTTTGAAAGATGCCTTCTCCGCTGTCACATGCACCAGTCGAGCACCCTGCATACGCGCCTTATCGAACACAGCGTTGCTAATGTCCGAAAAATTGAAATCAGCATGCTTTAAACGCGCACCAGAAAAATTCGCCCCCTGAAGATTAGCCTTACCCAGCACGGCTTCACTCAAATCCTTACCGCTGAAATCCTGACCGCTTTTATCACAGCCCGACCAGTTAACACGGGGTGCCGGCTCAGCACTGCAATTTGCATTAGCATGTACAGATACCAGTAAAAGCACACTACTGGCCACACACAAAAACCCCTTTCGACAAGCGGTTTTACTATTAAAAAACATTAATGTCATAATCGTTCATTCAATTTGCAACCGGACACCTTAATCATACCAGACAATCCATGCTGTGGGATGTGAGCCCAGTAGTGTCTTTGAGGTGTAGAATAGAAAGTACCGTAGGGTGCGGACGCTCGCCTGTGGCTACGCCGCACAATACCCCTACCCTCCCTGTTAATTTGCATTATCAATTCACCTCCATAATAATCAAACATCACTTAAGAATGAGATAAACTTTTGGACTTTACCTGGATTGCTTTTACAGATTCTTACACTGCGCTTTTTGCATTGGTGTTTGTGCTGGGTTTTGCGGCTAAACAAGTTGGCTTACCACCACTGGTGGGTTTTCTGGTCGCAGGTTTTGTAATGAAGCTAATGGGCGTTGAGATGTTTCCTGCGCTCAATACGCTGGCAGACCTTGGTATTACCCTGCTGCTGTTCACCATTGGTTTGAAGCTTGATATACGCAGTCTGGCTCGCCCAGAAATCTGGGCGGTTTCCAGTTTGCACATGTTGATGGTGATACTGTCTTTTGGTAGTTTAATTAGTGTGATTAGCTATATTGGTCTACCTCTGTTTCTTGATATCACTGCAGAGACAGCTATCCTGCTAGGCTTTTCGCTGAGTTTTTCGAGCACGGTTTTTGCCGTTAAGATGCTTGAGGAGAAAGGCGAGCTGAAGGCAAATCATGGCCGTATCGCTATCGGCATTCTGATTATGCAGGATATTTTCGCTGTCCTTTATCTAACAATATCAACTGGAAAAATGCCTTCACTGTGGGCGTTGGCTGTGCTTGCTACGCTGATTATGCTGCGACCGTTGTTTGCACAAATAATTAAACGGGTTGGCCATGGTGAATTGCTGGTGGTCGCCGGGCTTATTTTTGCCATGGGTGGTGCTACCCTGTTTGAGCTGGTGAACATGAAGGCTGATTTGGGTGCACTGGTGATGGGCATGGTGCTGGCACGCCAGTCACGTTCCTCGGAAATGGCAACTTCGCTACTGGCCTTTAAAGACTTATTCCTGATTGGTTTTTTTCTCAGCATTGGTTTGACTGCGACTATTAGTCTGGAGGTTTTTGGTGTTGCGGTACTACTGGTGCTACTGATGCCAATCAAAGTGCTGATGTTCTACTGGTTACTGAGCATGTTCCGCCTGCGCGCGCGTACTTCTTTTCTGACCAGTTTGAGTTTGGCTAATTACAGTGAGTTTGGTTTGATTGTCAGTGCAATTGGTTTTAGCAAGGGCTGGTTGAGCAGTGACTGGCTGGGTGTGATGGCAGTGGCGATGTCGCTGACTTTTATTATTGCTTCACTGCTTAATTTTTCTTCTCATCAATTATTTTCTCGCATGGATAAATTCATCACCCGTTTTCAACGCAAAGAACGTTTAAGCAGTGATCTGCTCATCAGCACTGGCGATGCCGAAATTCTGGTTTTTGGTATGGGCCGCGTTGGCACCGCTGCCTATGAAACTATGCGCTCCAAGTATGGCGACATCGTTCTTGGCGTGGATAATGATGCGGTGGTACTGGAAAAGCACAAACAGGAAAATAGAAAGGTCATTCAGGGCGATGCTACCGATGTCGAATTCTGGGAAAATCTTCAGTTAGAAAAAGTCAGTGTAATTTTATTAGACATGCCCAAACCTGAAGAAAATCTATTTGCATTCCAGCAACTGGAAGCAAATGGATTTAAAGGCATGGTTGCTGGCACAGCCAAATATGATGATCAGGTAGCGATGTTAAAAACTGCAGGCCTTGATGCCGCTTATAATATTTATGGCGAGGCAGGTTCTGGTTTTGCCAATCACGTTTGTGATGAGTTACACAAAAAGAATACTGCGCAGAAAGCACCGTAGAATATTCACATTATCTAATAATTTTCTTTTTATTCCGCCATATCACCACGCTTTAATTTCCTCATTAAAAACCTCGCCGGACTCAAATGATCAACAATTTCTTTGCTAACGGGTAATGGTTCATTAACTATCATCGCCGCCAATATTTCAGCCGAAAGAAAACTACTGCATATCCCCCGCGAACCGTGCGCGGCATTCACGTATAAACCCGATAAATATTTGGCCTGTGGATATTGAGCTCTGGGTCTGCCATGATGCAATTCTTTGTAATCTTCTTTGAATGCCTGTTTATCTGGAATCTCACCAATGATAGGTGTCATGTCGTTACTAACAGGACGGAAACCCACGCGGCCATTTAACTGCTCAGGCTTATCAAATATATTAGGTAGACATTGCTCCAGATGATGTAAATTTTCATCCTGCTCTTCCTGCGTCAGTTGTTGATTTTTATCGCTGACACGATAAGTCGCACCGACATAATGCTTACCTTTATATTCGGGCGTAACATAAGCATCAAAACTCAGTGCTTTATTTAATGCCAAACTTGTTTCACTTGCCGTTACTTCGGTCAGCTGTCCGCGTACCGACGAGACTGGCAGCCATGAAACGATTTCAAACTGATTCACATCAACACCATTGGCAACCACCAATACTTCGGCTGAGGCAATCACCTGAAATTTCTTATCAAGTGCCTGCCACTCTCCTTCTGTGTGTCGAATATCATCAACATTCTGATGAATTAATTTTAGCGATTGACCACAGGCCTGAACCAATGCCTCACAGGTTTTCTTTGGTGATGCCCAGCCCGCCTCACGCAAGAAACTCACTGATACATTTTTATCTTTAAGATGTGGCTGTAAATCATGTTCAGCCAGAACTTCCATAAACTGCTCAGGAAAACCGTAGGCCTCAATTATCTTTTCCGCCTTACCCGCTTTAAAGATGGAATAAACACCATCGTAAAACCAGAACTTTTCATCTGATTGGCTGCTATTATCCTGCTGTAATTTATCCAGACAATGCGACGCATACAACATAGCACTGGTGTAAAAAGCAGTATCATTTTTGTTATCAATTGCTAGCCTCAACATCAACAAACCCGCTGGATTGCCTGAAGCTTCTTCTGCTACATTGCCATGCTTTTCAATAACCGTGACCTGCCAACCACGTTGCACCAGTGACCACGCCGTGGTTAAACCAATTAAACCCGCACCGATAATCACTGCCTTTTTATTTTTATAATTGGTTTTTTCGAGCGTATACCACGGCGTTTTAGCTGGCTGTAATTTTTTATTCTTTAGCACAGCGGTAATCATTTCCCTTTTTTTACCGTGCCCCTTCACCTTATTAACTTCAAAGCCCGCAGCCTGCAAACCACGTCGAACAAAACCTGCTGCGGTGTAAGTACTCAGCGTTGCGCCCTGCTTGCTATTTTTCTCTATTAAACTAAAAACCTGATCACTCCATAGATCCGCATTTTTATCCGGGCCAAAACCATCCAGATACCAGGCATCAACCTGCAGTTCTCTGGATTTAAGCGCGGCAATAACATCGGCAAAAACAAGATGAAGTTGCACCCTGCCACCTAGCAGCGACCGGCAATGCTCACCTTCCACCGGCAGCGGATAAACCGAGAGCAATTCATCATAAGTCTCTGCCAGTTCAGGCCAGTTTCTGGCGACACATTTGATATCTTCGGGTGAAACCGGATGTTTTTCGATGGCGACATAATGCAGGCGTGCTTCAGGAGATGCTTGCTCTGCCCATGCCTGTAGGGTCAGGACAAAATTTAGCCCAGTACCGAAACCCGTTTCGGCGATAACAAAATGATCGTCCGCGCCGAGCTTCTGCCATCGTCTTGCTAGATAATTATGTTTAAGGAAGACGTATTCAGATTCTTCTCGCCCGCCTGCGGTTGAGTAATAAATATCATCATAACCGGGGCTGTAGGGCTGACCATCGCGCCACTCTATTTCTGCATATTTCATTAATTTATTTTCGCACCACCACAAACCACTACAAACATTCCAAAACAGGAGAAGAATCCAGATTAAATTCCCTGTAAAATGTCGATTATCACATACATGCCTCAACTATGAATCTGGAAACCCCGATGATAAACGATATAGATCAAATTAAACTAGATGACAGGATTATTCTGATTACCGGCGCGAGCGATGGTATCGGCAAAGCCGTCGCACTGGACTGTGCCAAACGCGGTGCAACAGTTATTCTGCTAGGTAAAACTATTCATAAGTTAGAACAGGTCTACGACGAGATCATTGAAGCTGGTGGTGCAGAACCGGCAATTTACCCAATGGATTTGAGTGGTGCTTCTGCCGATGATTATGACGATTTACACGATAACATCAAAAAAGAGTTTGGCCGTCTGGATGCCTTATTCAACAATGCTGGCTGGCTGGGTGCTTCAACACCGATGGATATTTTCGATACCGAACTTTGGTATCGGGTGATGCAGGTTAATTTGAATGCGCCCTTCCTGCTGACCAAGGCCTGTCTGCCATTGATCAAAAAATCATCACATGGCGCGATTGTGTTTACCGCTGATGATAAAGTCTCGGCTTATTGGGGAGCTTACGGGGTGGCTAAATCCGGCCAACAAACTCTCATGACCATACTTGCTGATGAACTCGAATCACGAAATATTGTGGTGAATGCGTTTAACCCTGGTCCGGTGCGTACCAGTTTCAGAACCCGCGCCTACCCTGCGGAAGATGCACGTGAGATGAATAAACCTGCAGATGTGAGCGCGGGTTTTGTCTATTTGATTAGTGGTAATTGCGATGGAGTAACGGGGAAGACATTTACTCTGGATGATTTTAAATAGTCAGATCGCTTATTTCATAAGATCAACTTCAACACCCTGCTCGCGAAGTTGATTAGCACGTTCATCAATATAACGCTGAAAATTAGGCTGTGTTTTATAAGCGCCTGAAGCCACATAATCCATCACTGAATGTGTGTGAAAAGATTTTAAATAAGCATCAGTACGAAATACTTCTTCAGCCCTGGCGTTAAAATAAACCATACTGGGTGCGTATTTAACATCCAGCTTTTTCACCCAGTCGCGTACTTTCATTTTTTCGCCATCAGGTGTGACAATTTTTTCATCACTCCACATATCAAACAGAGCCACATTAAAACGAGCCAGCTGTTTCTTACCATCAGGTCGTTTCAGCATGTCATTGTGCAATTCATCACAGGCGCTGCATTTCTTTTGTTCGAACATCACCAGCAAAGGCTTCTCTGCCGACAAGGCCTGTTGTAAGTTCTTTGGGTTTTTGATACTGATAACTTCGGTATGCAGTTTTCCACTTGAAGGCTGGGGATTCACTTTGGCGAGATAATCCTGATAGCTTATTTTTCCCTCCATCTTCTGCCCAACATAGTCGAGCACAGTATGGAATTTTTCCGGTGGATAATAACCGTTGGCACGGTAGACTGCTTTGTTATCTTCGCCGAACAAAATCAGCGTGGGCGTATATTGAACTTTTAATGCCGCGGCAAATTCTTTTTCGGTGAACTCATCATCACCGACAACCACTTCATTCGTTCCCCAGATATTGATCGCAACCACATCGAAATATTTCTGAGTTTTATCAGCGATGGTACGTTGACCGAAATTATCTTCCAGTAACATTTTGCAATAAGGACAGCCATCCTGATAAAAATAAAGCATAAGGCGTTTATCATGATCGGCCGCATCGGCAATGTCTTCATAGACATCAAGAAAAGAGACTTTGAACCAGGCGGGTTTTTCAGCATAGCCAGGATTGACAAGACCCGCTGATAATTCTGTTTCATTCGCCGCATTTGACCATTGCGGCAACATAAAAAACAAGAAAAAAAGGAGAGTTATAGTTTTATATCTAATAATGTTCATACATACACCACGCTACGACAGCAGGTTAGACCATTCCATTATTAATAAATTCCTGTATCAGCGACCTCTATTTTTGAAAAATTTATTTTTTCTATTTCTTTCATGTTCTTTGGAAATGCCTTCTTCATTGAGAACCAAACCAACAGCTTCCATCATCTTTTTCACCATCGGTTGCTCAAGATCAATAGACTTGCCCTGACGCAAATCTCTGGGTAGATGAACATCACCATAACGTACACGCATCAAACGGCTCACGGTGACATCTACCGCTTCCCACAAACGTCTTACCTCGCGATTTCGACCCTCGTGTAAAACTACGTGATACCAGTGATTACTACCCTCACCGCCAACATCGACGATATCATCAAATTTTGCAGGGCCGTCTTCCAGCTCTACACCTTTCTTTAGTTGCTTGATTTTATCCAGTGAGACTTCGCCTCGAACCCGAACCGCGTATTCACGCTCTATTTCATGCGAGGGGTGCATCATTCGATTCGCCAGTTCACCATCATTGGTAAACAACAACAGGCCACTGGTATTGATGTCGAGGCGGCCAATGCTGACCCAACGAGAATTAGTCAGTCGGGGTAGACTTTTAAATACGGTTTTGCGGCCTTCTTCATCCTTGCGCGAGCAAATCTCGCCGGTTGGTTTGTTATATATTAGTACACGCACTTCGGCCTTGGGTGCTCGAATAACAATGCGCTTACCATTAAATTCAGCGCGGTCACCCTCTACAACTTTGGCGCCCAGCTTGATGACTTCACCATTGATTTTCACATAGCCATGCTCAATCCAACGTTCGATTTCACGACGTGAACCGAAACCCATACGCGATAGCGCCTTTTGTACACGTTCTTCAGACATAAATATAAGGCAACACTTTAAAAGAAAAGATTGGTGGAATTTTAGACACCGGTGGCTGAAGTAGTTTCTTCATCTGAATCGTCGATTTCATCAAATTCAGACTCTTCCATTTCGGCATCTTCAACAGCCGCTTCATACAAAACTTCGGCTTCAGATTCCATTTCATCCCTAGAAGTATCTTCGGCTAACTCGTCATCAGATATTTCAGTGCCTGCATCCATTTCATCTGACTCAACAACATCAGCTTCTTCAGATTCGCAATCCAGCCCTGAATCAGCTACATCAGCATGGTGATCTACCAATGCTAATTCTGGATAGGCTTTATCCAGATCTTTAATCTCAGCCAGCGATGGAAGATCATCGAGTGATTTCAAATTGAAATAATCCAGAAATTCCCGACTGGTGCCGTACAAAGCGGGCTTACCGGGAACATCCTTATGGCCCAATACCTTAATCCATTCACGTTCCTGCAAGGTACGAATAATATTCGAGCTAACGCTAACACCACGCACTTCTTCAATTTCACCGCGTGTAATCGGCTGGCGATAGGCTATCAAGGACATGGTTTCTAACAAAGCACGGGTATAACGTGCAGGCTTTTCTTCCCAAAGACGCCCCACCCACTGAGCAAAATCCTGTTTCACCTGAATTCTGAAGCCACTAGAGACCTGCTTCAGCTCAAAACCACGTTCAGCATATTCATCGGTCAGATCATGCAATGCTTTACGAATATCATCGCGTGTAGGACGATCTTCATCACCTTCAAAAACCGCATCCAGCTGCTGTACACTCATCGGCTTATCGGCGGCCAACAAAACGGCTTCCAGAATATTTTTAAGTTTGTCCAATGTCATTTCAGTACCTTTTAATCATCTTTCTGGAATTATTTTTCACTGCAAGAAACTGCCTTTACATAAATCGCTGCAAAAGCATCGGATTGAACCAGCTCTATTAACTGCTCCTTCATCAACTCCAATATAGCGAGAAATGTCACCACAACACCACGGCGTCCTTCTTCGATAGTGAACAGTGAAGTGTAATCAGTAAAATCATCAGCGCTTAGTTTTTCCAGCACCTTACTCATGCGCTCACGCACAGAAAGCGCTTCACGCTGAATCTGGTGATGGCTATACATTTCCGATCTGGCCATGGCATCTTTAAATGCCATTAATAAATCCCTTAAGTTCACTTCGGGAACTGGCCTATCCTGTTGCAGTTCTGGCAACTCAGCATCGGTTAGATGTACATCACGACCAACACGAGGCAACTCATCAATATTTTGCGCGGCCTGTTTGAAGCGTTCATATTCCTGCAATCGACGCACCAGCTCAGCACGTGGATCATCTTCTTCATCGAGTGATTCGGGACGCGGTAACAACATGCGTGATTTAATCTCGGCCAGCATCGCCGCCATCAGCAAATACTCTGCGGCAATTTCAATCTTCAGCGTCTGCATCATGTCGATGTAGGTCATGTACTGCTGAGTGATATCCGCAATAGACACTTCCAGAATATCCAGATTCTGTCGCTTGATCAGATACAGCAACAAATCCAGCGGGCCTTCAAAGGCTTCAAGGATGACTTCCAGCGCATCGGGGGGAATGTATAAATCCTGAGGGACAACGGTCAGTGGCTCGCCCTGCACCAAAGCAAACGGCATTTCATCCTGCTTTGTTACATTGGCCGAAGCAGTGGCTACTTGTGGATTGGTTTCAGTCATTATAGGTAGGCAATGCCCATGGCTTTTCTTACTTCTTCAAGTGTATCACGAGCCACATCACGCGCGGCTTCATTTCCATCTGCAACAATAGCCTTAACTGTGCCTATGTCATCTTCATATTCACGCGCACGTTCCTGAATAGGCTTAAGCTCGACCAATACAGCATCGATCACTGGCTTCTTACAATCGACACAGCCAATACCCGCGCTACGACAACCTTCCAGAGCCCAATCCTGTATCTCCTGACTGGAATAAACCAGATGGAACTGCCAGACCGGACACTTGGCGGGATCGCCCGGATCATTACGGCGCACACGTGCAGGATCAGTCGGCATGGTACGTATTTTTTTGTCGATTTCATCAGGCGTATCGCGCAGGGCGATAGTATTGCCGTAAGACTTGGACATTTTCTGACCATCCAGCCCCGGCATTTTCGACGCAGGTGTTAACAAAGCCTGCGGCTCTGGCAGAATGATCTTGCCGGAACCTTCCAGATAACCGAACAAACGCTCTTTATCGCCAATGGAAATATTCTGCTGCGAATCCAGTAAAGCCTTGGCTACATCCAGTGAATCCTGAAGACCTTCTTCCTGATATTTTTTACGGCAGTCCATGAACATGCGGGCATTCTTTTTACCCATCTTGGCCACAGCCTGTTCCGATTTTTCTTCAAAACCAGGCTCACGCCCGTAAAGATGATTAAAACGACGCGCGACTTCACGCGTCAATTCAACGTGTGCAACCTGGTCTTCACCTACCGGCACCATACCCGCTTTATAAACCAGAATATCGGCACTTTGTAACAAGGGGTAGCCCAGAAAGCCGTAGGTCGCGAGATCCTTTTCTTTGAGTTTTTCCTGCTGATCCTTATAAGTAGGCACACGCTCCAGCCAGCCCAGTGGAGTAATCATCGACAACAGCGTGTGTAGCTCGGCGTGTTCCGGCACCTGCGATTGAATAAATAACTTAGCCGAACCCGGGCTGATACCCGCCGCCAACCAGTCGATCACCATTTCCCAGGTGCTGGACTCGATCATCGAAGGATCTTCGTAATGTGTGGTCAGTGCGTGCCAGTCGGCAACAAAAAAGAAGCACTCGTACTCGTGCTGCAAATTCACCCAGTTCTTCAAAACACCGTGGTAATGCCCCAGATGCAAACGGCCTGTTGGTCGCATGCCGGAAAGCACACGTTGGTGCTGTGTTGGTAAACTACTCAATTGAACTTGAACTCCTTAAAAATGAAAAACCATTTTGATCAGCGCTGTAAAAAACAGCACCATCGGCCACAGGATTTTACCTAATATACCGGTAACTAACAGAAAAATAACCACGAACATGCCATAAGGCTCAATTTTCATGAAGGGCACGGCTAATTGGGGCGGCAGCACACCAGCAACCACCCTGCCACCATCCAGTGGAGGAATCGGTAATAAATTCAGCACCATCAAAATCAGATTGATGGTGATACCTGCATTACCGACTTTAACTATATAAATTGCCAGCTCATTACCGGGTGAATACATGGTCTGCCCGATGGCACCAAGCAGCGCCCAACCACAGGCCATGATGAAATTCGATGCCGGACCCGCGAGAGCCACCACTGCCATATCCAGAAGTGGCTGTTTAAAATAACGCATATCCACCGGCACCGGTTTTGCCCAGCCGATAACAAAACCACTCAGCATCAATAAAGCCAATGGCAGCACAACCGTGCCTATCGGATCGATATGCTTAATCGGATTCAGACTAATGCGACCCAATACCTTAGCCGTGGGGTCACCCAACTTGTTTGCCATCCAGCCATGTGCAGCTTCATGCAGAGTAATAGCAAATAAAATGGGCACTAGCCAAACAGCAATAGTGTAGAGAGTTTCAGTTGAGATCATTTAATCAAGACCATGATCACGACCCTTGCCCTGCCTTCGTAACTCTGGCACTCCATCATTCAAGCGTATTACTGTGGTCGGCTCATGTCCGCAATGACCACCATCAATAATCAAATCGACCTGATGCTCCAGTGCTGTACGCACATCCTCAGCATCGGTCACCGGGAACTCTTCACCCGGCATCATTAGTGTACAACTCATCAAGGGCTGACCCAGCTCGTCGAGCAAAGCCTTCACCACAGGGTGGTCGACAACACGAATGCCAATAGTGCGTCGCTTGGGGTGCATCAATCGACGCGGTACTTCGTGGGTTGCATTCAGAATGAAGGTATAAGGTCCCGGCGTCAGCGACTTGAGCATTCGATAATCGGTGTTCTCAATCTTGGCATAAGTGGCAATTTCAGAGAGGTCACTACACACCAGGGTCAGGTTATGTTTGTCATCAATCTGGCGAATACGACGCAGCTTGGTCAGTGCATCTTTATCACCCAGATGACAGCCCAGCGCATAGCTGGAGTCCGTAGGATAAGCGATCACGCCGCCGCGATTAATAATATCAACCGCCTGCTTGATCAGCCGCATTTGCGGGTTAACCGTATGTATTTCGAAGTACTGACTCATGCTCAAAACCTTATTTAATCAGGCGGCATTATAGTGGTTTATCACCGACTGCGATACAATGCCGAAGCCCTGAATTCTGAACCCGGCAATAGCTGTGCTGTCGAAGCAATACCACAGCACTGACCGTGGAACTCTTAACCCTATATCGAGCTTTAACAATATGAAGTTACTTATTGATTTCTTTCCAATTATCCTATTTTTTATAAGCTACCATCAGGCTAACTTCCTGGTCGAAAACACTTTTATAGGTTCCATGCTCGACCCTACTAAATCTGAACTGATCACCGCCACCATCGTCGCCACCGGTGTCGCCATCGTCGCCAGTTTTGTACAGGTCACCTACCACTGGATAATGACCCGCAAGTTCGAAAAAATGCACCTTTTCTCACTGGCGCTGATCACCGTGCTGGGTGGCCTGACTATCATGTTTGGCAACCCCGACTTCGTCAAATGGAAACCCACCGTTCTCAACTGGCTGTTCGCTGGCGTGTTCTTTATCAGCTTTTTCATTGGCGAAAAAACCCTGGTTGAGAGAGCCATGGGCAACCAGATCGAACTGCCTGACTTCGTCTGGAATCGCCTCAATATCGCCTGGGTAGTATTCTTCATTATCAGTGGTGCTGCCAACCTCTACGTCGCCTTTTACTACGCACTGGAACTGGACGAAAAAACACGCATGGACACCTGGGTCGATTTCAAACTGTTTGGCCTCATGGGCCTCACTTTGCTGTTTATCATCTTGCAGGCCATCTACCTGACCCGTCACATCAGCGAAGAAGATGAAGCCATAGAAGAAACCATCGAAGCCGAGAAACATATACTGGAGGACAAATAATGCTGTACGCCATCATCGCCGAGGACGTGAAAAATAGCCTCGAAAAAAGACTGGCGGCAAGACCCGCACACCTCGAACGCCTCAACATTTTGCTCGATCAGGGCAGATTGATACTGGCTGGCCCCCACCCCACCATCGATAGCGAAGATCCGGGCGAAGCCGGTTTCAGTGGCAGCCTGGTGGTGGCCGAGTTTGAAGATATCGAAGCCGCGCAAACATGGGCGAATGATGATCCTTATATGCATGCAGGTGCTTACGAGAAAGTCACGGTAAAGCCCTTCAAAAAAGTATTTCCCTGATAAACACGTTTTACAGTTGCCGTAACCGCAGAATCCGTTAGAATAGCCGCCTGCGTGCCGGAGTGGTGGAATTGGTAGACACGCCGGATTCAAAATCCGGTTCCTTTGCGGGAGTGGCGGTTCAAGTCCGCCCTTCGGTACCATATATTTTTATATAGCTGATAATGGTTGTTCAACCAGGGTCAGGTGCAGAAACCATCGAACCGCCCGGTTAGATTATAAATGACATCCTGTCATTACCTTTTCATACTCATCTAAAAATACAACCACTATGAGCCCCTGCCCGTTTTAGCTTAGGCTTTCAACCGTGCTGCTTCAGCGCTTAATTACGTCTGCGAATTGATTTTATTCATCAAGAACACCGAGTTTCGTTCCAGTAAACTTTCCCCTATACTCATGATGGTAGACAGGCTTCTCCTCAACATTAGGACATGGCATCATGAAATCACAGGTTATCTGGTTTAACCAGCTAGGCATCAAAGATATCGGTGTTGTTGGTGGTAAAAATGCTTCTTTGGGTGAAATGATTAGTCACTTATCCGGGCTTGGTATTAATGTCCCCGATGGCTTTGCCACCACGGCCGATGCTTTTCGGCATTTTCTGGCGCAACAGAATCTTGATGAAAAAATCCGTCATCGACTTGAAGCCTTAAATACGAATGATGTCGCTGCACTAATCGAAGCTGGTGCTGAGATTCGGCAATGGATTTTAGACACACCATTTCCTGAAGATTTTCTCGCAGAAATAAGCCAGGCCTGGCAACTTTTACAAGCGGATGATACGAGTCTTGCCGTTGCTGTGCGATCTTCTGCCACAGCAGAAGATCTTCCTGATGCCTCTTTCGCAGGTCAACAGGAAACCTTTCTCAATGTAAACGGACTGGACAATGTTTTAGTCGCCATCAAACATGTTTTCGCTTCCCTTTATAATGATCGCGCCATTTCTTATCGTGTGCACCAGAATTTTGAGCATGAAAACGTCGCCTTATCTGCGGGTATTCAGCGCATGGTACGTAGCGACCTTGGTGCCAGTGGCGTCCTGTTTACGCTAGACACGGAGTCAGGTTTCCGTGATGTGGTGTTTATTACAGCTTCTTATGGACTCGGTGAAACCGTGGTTCAGGGCTCAGTAAATCCTGATGAGTTTTATGTCTACAAGCCAAATCTACTGCAACACAAACCTGCCATATTAAATCGCACACTCGGCAGTAAGTTAATAAAAATGGTTCACGGTGAAAATAGAGATCACGAAAATTCTGTACAAACCGTTGATATTTCCGAGCATGACAGACAACGTTTCTGCATTAGTGATGAACAGGTCGAGCAACTGGCGCAACAGGCGCTGACGATTGAACAACATTATGATCGTCCTATGGATATTGAATGGGCACTGGACGGAACAAATAATCAGCTCTATATCGTACAGGCACGACCAGAAACGGTTGAAAGCCGCGCCAGTAATTCAGTTATTGAGCGTTATGAACTTAAGCAAACAGGCAAGGTGCTGGTAGAAGGTCGTGCTGTTGGCCAACGTATTGGTTCGGGTCATGCTTGCCTGATCAAAGATCCCGGTCAAATGTCTCTCATCAAAAAAGGTGACGTACTTGTTACTGACATGACTGACCCTGACTGGGAGCCCATAATGAAACTCGCTTCGGCCATCGTCACCAACCGTGGTGGCCGCACCTGTCACGCCGCCATCATTGCACGCGAACTGGGCATTCCCGCCGTGGTCGGTTGTGGCAATGCGACTGAGTTAATCAATGAGGACGACAATATTACAGTTAGCTGCGCTGAAGGTGATACGGGTTATATTTACCAGGACCTGCTTGATTTTGAAATTATTCGTACCGACACAGGCGAGATGCCAGAACTGCCAACAAAAATCATGTTGAATGTCGGCAACCCCAGTCGCGCTTTTGCATTTTCCAGATTACCCAATGCCGGTGTCGGTCTGGCGCGGCTTGAATTTATTATTAATAACACGATTGGCATTCACCCAAAAGCGCTGCTGAATTTCGAGCAACAGTCTGAAGATTTAAAACAAAAAATAAATTTACGTACTGCAGGCTACACCGACCCTGTTAACTTTTATGTAGATAAGCTGGTTGAAGGTATTGCTACCTTAGGTGCAGCTTTTTCACCACAAGCCGTTATTGTTCGCCTGTCAGATTTTAAATCTAATGAATACGCCAAACTTCTAGGTGGTGAGTTCTTCGAGCCTGAGGAAGAAAATCCGATGATAGGTTTTCGTGGTACATCACGTTATTTGTCTGATGAATTCCGCGATTGTTTCGAACTCGAATGTCGCGCGCTTAAAAAAGTTCGCGATGACATGGGCTTGACCAATATTGAAATTATGGTGCCTTTCTGTCGTACCCTTGAAGAGGCGCAGCAGGTCATTCAGTTATTGGCTGACAATGGTTTAAATCGAGGTGAAAACAAATTACGCATAATAATGATGTGTGAAATCCCTTCCAATGCAGTGCTGGCTGAAGAGTTTTTAGCCTATTTCGATGGTTTTTCAATTGGCTCCAATGATATGACACAACTCGCACTTGGACTCGATCGTGACTCCGGCCTGGTTGCACACTTATTTGATGAACGTAATCCTGCCGTTAAAAAATTACTCGCCATGGCCATTGATGCCTGCCATGCACAAAATAAATACATTGGTATCTGCGGGCAAGGCCCCTCAGACTACCCGGACTTTGCCGAATGGCTGTTTGAAAAAAACATTAGCAGCATTTCTTTAAATCCTGACACGGTTGTCGATACCTGGTTACATCTGGCTCATCTTGATGGTTAAGCATAAGCAATGACCACAGACCTAACAGTGCGTCCGGTTTTTTTTGTCTCAGACCGAACCGGTATTACCGCAGAAAATTTTGGCCATGCCCTGCTAACGCAATTTAACGCGATAAAGTTTGAACGTCAGTCTATACCATTCATAAACTCTGAAGAAAAGGCACGACAGGCAGCTGATACAATTAATCAGGCGGCAAAAAAATACGGCCATCGACCACTGGTGTTCAGCACCTTAATCGATAAATTTTATCGATCTATAATTGCAGATTCCCAGGCATATGTTATTGATTTTTTCGATACCTTTATAAAACCACTGGAAACTGAATTGCATATTAAGTCCTCCCATGCTTCAGGTTTATCGCATGGTATCGCTAATGAATTTGTTTACATGTCTCGCATGGATGCCGTCAATTACTCGCTTAAAAACGATGACGGAGTCAACACAAAAGAATACAAAAATGCTGATATTATTTTAATCGGTGTTTCCCGCAGCGGCAAAACACCCACCTGTCTTTATCTTGCGATGCAATTCGGTTTACGTGCCGCCAATTACCCGCTCACAGAATCAGACATGGCCAATAATCAATTACCGGAAAGTTTGCATCCTTACCGTAATAAATTATTTGGCTTAATGATTAATGCAGAACGTCTACGAACAATTCGAGAAATGCGTAAACAGCACAGTGAATACGCTTCATTATCTCAATGCAAAAAAGAAACAAAAATGATCAAATCACTTTTTGATATAGAAAGAATACCTTATATCGACAGTAGTCAAATTTCAGTTGAAGAAATGGCCACTTCTATTATTCAGTTAATGAAAATCAATCGCCCGCCAATTTACTGACTTCAATAGAATGGTCTGGCTAAAGAAACGCAACCTACCCGCCCATACTTAACAGCTAACTAAACAGGGCCAACTCTATCCAGAAGACACTGCCCTCACCCTGCTTGCTCTCCACACCAATACTACCTCCCATGATCTCGATCAGGTACTTGGTGATAACCAGGCCTATGCCGGTACCTTCAACGTTATTTTTGGCGCTCAGGCGTTCAAATGAAGTAAATAATTTAGTAATTTCTTTTTCAGTCAAGCCATCACCGGTGTCGGTAATGCGGATACGTAGGCGCTGTTCATCGATAACATGACAGTCCAGTGTAATAGTGCCTTGTGGATGATTATATTTCACCGCATTTGTAAACAGGTTCACCAGCACCTGCTTGAGACGCGTGTAGTCAGCCATTACACTGTAACCCATGCAACTAATGTTATCGATGACTTGCAACTGACGTGCTTCTGCCTGGATGCGGGTCAAACTAATGCATTGTTGCAGCAAATCATCAATGCATACTTCTTCCATGGAAATTTCCAGCTTACCGGATTCGATTTTTGCCAGATCAAGCACATCATTGATAAGAATTAACAGATGTTCACCTGCAGCAAGAATCTCTTTGACATTATCGCGTTGCGTGTCATTGAAACCCTCTGCATCCATCTCCAACAATTGCCCAAATCCCAAAATTGCATTCATTGGTGTGCGCAATTCATGACTCATGCTGGACAAAAATTCAGACTTGGCCTGATTTGCTCTATCTGCTTCGTCACGTGCACTAACTAATGCCTGCTCTGCTTTTTTGCGTTCACTAATATCACGAAACGTAACAACTGCACCGACTACATTTTTATCTTTTATTAGTGGTGAACTAATATATTCAACTGGAAAACTGGTACCGTCTTTTCGCCAAAAAACCTCATCATCGACCTCATTTAACACACCACTGGTGAATGAAGCTGAGATCGGACAGTTCTCGCGTAGATAGTTTGTTCCATCGGGATAAGAGTGATGTATCAACTCATGCAAGGTATGATCGAGCAACTCTTCTTGCGTATAACCCAGCATGTCACAAACAGCAGGATTCACAAAAGTAGTCCTGCCATCAGCATCCAGACCATAAATACCTTCAACAATCGATTCGAGTATTAGATGATTATGTGCTTCAGTTTCCATGAGGCGACGAGTGCGTTCTTCAACCAGCTCCTCCAGCTCGTCCTGTGACAGCTTCAAAGCATGAGCTCTGTGCGCCAGAAAAAGCAGAAAGAGGGTTGCGGTGCAGGCGAGCAATAGTGCCAGAGCACTCAGAATAAGCAGGTTTTGTCGTAGCCTATAATAATCAGCCAGAGCTTCACTGACGTTAATCTCGCTGACCATGCCCAAACCTAAATAGTTATCCCATTGCCAGACGCTAAAAACGGGAATACCGCGATAACCTCTGTGACCGGCGAAATCACTGTTAATGATGAACTCATTCTCACCATTAGAATCATCCTTATTGACATTGTTCGCAGTCTTAACCATCGATGCTGCTACGAATGTCAACGGCCAACTGTCGCGAGCATTCAAAGGTATATACCCTTCAAACAGATTGTCACCAGGATCGCGTAATGACAGTATTTGCTTCCCTTCTTTATTAGCATCAAGCACCCCGACCTCAATTAACTGGTCGTTAAACCGGCTATCAGTGACCATCCGACCTTCTTTATCCATGGCATAACTTTCACCACTGCCGCCGATTTGACCATCCCACATGATCTGCGAAAGCATGCCACCCTGACGTAAACGCTGAGCAACCACAGCCAATACCGTATCATTTTCATCAATGACAGGGGCTGCAAAAAACATGGTAAGGGCTTTGCTCTCATCGGCCAGTTTATCTTGTTGTTCAATATCAACATCTGACTCAATAGGAGGTATAAAGACAGCATTGCCATCAAAAGCCATCTTTAACAAATAGGGGCTTTGTTTTTCGATGAGATTGATACTACCGATATTACTGTTTCTGCGTGAGCCAATACTAATGCGATCAGGACTGATAATAAAAAAACCAACCTCACCAAATTCATCGGTTCGGTCATCAAAAAAACGTCGCATTGCGGCCAGCTCTTTGGATTTTTTTAAAACCTCAGCATCAGCTTCAACAGCAAGGAGTTTTCTGGTTAATGTAATGAGTTCATTATTCCGTCCTATCTCAGCGAGATATCTTTGCTGAGAACGCACCCATCTTTCGGTTTGTCCCAGTGTATTATTGAGTGTTATCTTGAGATCTCGTTCGACACTGGTGAGGGTCTGCTTATAGTTGCTATCCAGCGTTTGCCATATCAACATGAAAACCAGCATAACAATGAAAACCAGTGAAAGGAGAACACCGAGCCTGAATTTAACTGAGCCAAAATAACCCTCTATGGTTTCATCAGAAACCAAATGCCGAAAGCTGTTGATTAGAACCGCTTCATTACTGGAAGATTTTTTAGTCATTTATTGCCTTAACAATCAGGGAGAAATGAAATTCAGGATAAATAAATCTTCCCATATGAAAATGGCCATAGCAAGAGCTAGAAAGCTGGATCAAAACGAAACATCATCTTCAAAATCAAGCCAACTTAACTTCAATCCAAAAGGTAGTACCTTCACTTGGCGTACTCTCAACCCCAATAGCACCACCCATGAGCTCAATTAAGTGCTTGGTGATAACCAGGCCAATACCAGTACCTTCAACATTGTTGACAGTATTCAGACGTTCAAAGGAGGTAAACAATTTTGTAATTTCTTGATCTGTTAATCCATCACCTGTATCGGTGACATGAATGCGCAGGCGTTGTTCATGAGCAACCTCACAACTTAATGTAATACAACCCTGATCTCGATTATATTTAACGGCATTGGAGAGAAGATTTAGGATCACCTGTTTAAGTCGAGTGTAATCTGCAATCACAGAATAACCTCTACAACTAATCTTATCAATAAGTTCAAGCTGGCGTTCTTTTGCCTGCACGCCAATTAAAGTAATACACTGACTCAGTAAATCATCAACATGGACTTTTTCCATGGACATTTCCAACTTGCCCGACTCAATTTTAGCCAAATCAAGTACATCATTGATCAGACTTAATAAGTGATGCCCCGCTTCAAGAATCTCATTGACATTATCACGCTGTAATTCATTAAAACCTTCTGAATCCAGCTCAAGTAGTTGCCCAAAACCAAGAATCGCGTTCATGGGTGTACGCAATTCATGACTCATACTAGATAAAAATTCTGACTTGGCCTGATTTGCTTTTTCGGCTTTGGTCTTCTCAACCAGTAAATTCTCCATGGTCAAACGCTGAAGACTCATAATATTATCCAGTGGCATTACAATTTTGGAATATACATAATAAATCAACATTAAAAATAATAACGCGCCAACAACAACCATCATGACCAATAAGGTATTCAACTGGTTCGACTTAAGTTGACTATCTAAGCGCATCAATTCAACAACATGATCTATTTCAGCAACCGTTTTATTTGCCTGATCGAGTAATCGACGAACAAAACGATTACTCGAGATTGAATCTGAATTTGTTCTCAAACTTAATAGTGAAATTCTTTTTAACTCTTGCCACTCATCAAAAACGTTACTCAACTCACCGAGTATTTCATCATCCTTTAGCGCTGTAATATCTATGATATTTTCAACCACCGGCTCAACAACAGCTCCATTCAAATGAGCTAAAGCACCAGTACGAATTAAAATTTTACCGCCATTAATTAAAGCATCATGTACTTTTTCAAATTCTTTTTCAGTTAGATCAACTTTCTTTTTCTCTGACAAAGCCATTGCCAGATCTGAGGTAGCGAGACCTATCAGTGTCTGATTAATTTCACTGGCATATTGATAAATATACATTCTTTGCCGACCGGCAATATTTAATAAATTATTATCATGTTCTTTTGCCGATATAGTCATTGCAAAAATGATATAGGCGACTGACAACAGAATCATAAAAATTGATAATAATAAAGTAAAACGCAACATAAGATCACGTTTAAGTTCCTTGTATCGAATGTCACGAAACAGGATACTCATTAACGAATTACCATATAAGATGAGTCCTGCGCCTGTTTTTTCATTTGACGAATACCATCATAATTACTGTCATCGACAACCGTGAATCGATCCACCAGTACTTTTTCAAGAATGGCTTTCCCGACAGGATCATCTTTCATACCCAGCAGAATATCCTTGATTTTATTCCTCAGCGATACAGGGGTTTTAACCGAGACCACTACAGGAGGAATACCCGCTGGCCCCAGAGTTTTGATGATTTTTGTCTGCGATGCATACTTTGGATTTTTAATTAAATCATAATCATAGACTAACGAATCTACGGCACTTGCATCAGACTTACCTGATGCCACCATACGGATTGACTCTTCATGCGAACCAGCCCGAACAACCGACCCGAAAAAACCTTTTGTTTCACCCATTTCTATGAGTTGCGCTCTGGGCATGTTGTAACCAGAATTTGATATTTCATCATTAAAAACGAAGCGAAGCCCTTTTAAATCAGAAAAATTATTGATTTTGCTATCTTTATGCACAATCACATAAGAATAATAGATGGGCTTATCTTTATATTTAGGATCTTTCATCACCGGTGCCAGCAAAAGATCAATGCTCGGTTGTGGTTGATCCTTTTCCATCACATACGGTAAGCCACAAATAAAACCAATATCAGCCATTCCAGAATCGAGCATCGAATTAATTGTGCTATAAGAAAAACCCGAAACAAAAGCTACTTTATGATTTAGTTTCTCTGCCAGATAACGAGCTATTTCATCATAGATCGCAACCCCACTTTCTGAAACAAAAGCGGCAGACATCACTACGCGAATTTCTGCATGCTCACTGCCTTCCTGTTCCGTAGACGTCATATCTTCATGTGCCATGGACAAAATGGGGAAAGTAAGTGATGAAAATAAATAAAATAAAGTGGCAGCAACTATATTTAGTAGATACGATTTTTTTATTTTCACTATGTTCAATGCCATCATCTTCTCCATTTACTCTTGATCAACATTTATTTCGGTTTTTATAATACAACTACCTAAAACCTGAAAAAAAAACAGGAACCATCATTATTTACACCTGTTTCGCATATTGTTATTGACCAACTATTTTTCATGAGCATTTAATAAATGTTTCTCTACTGTCAGCAGCAGAGCTTTTACATCTATCGGCTTAGTCACATAATCGTTAAAACCTGCATCTAGTCCCTTTTTAACATCTTTGGGCATAGCATTTGCACTGACAGCAATAACTGGCTTATCGCGGGTTGTATCCCGCTGCCGTAAATGTTTGAGAACTTCAAAACCATTAATACCTGGTAAGTTAATATCCAGCAGAATTAAGTCTGGCTCATGCTCTAAAGCCAACTCTAACCCTAATAGTGGCTCTTCAGCACTCAGCATATTGATATCATCACGACGTCCCAGTAGCTGAGAAACTAACCGTAAGTTAGCAGGGTTATCTTCTATATAAAGAACTGTGTATTCATTTTTTTTTATTGTCATAGTAAATCGTGGGTTTGAATTCGTGTTTTGATATTGCCATATGTAACCATAATGATACACATGACAAAAAAAGGGGAAATAAAGCCTTGTTAAAAACAAGGTGAAACAGATTAAAGACTATTTGAACTCTTTGATTTTTTTTGTTTTTTTCAACTTCTTAGGTTTAATGGGGCGAGTATCCAAATGTGACTCTGGCACGTTATTAACGGGTTTAAATTCTGCCATAGATTTACGCGTTATTAGTTGTTGAATCAGACGTTCAATGGCGGAGAGTTCTTTAAATTCATCGGCACAAACCAGTGATATAGCTTCTCCCTTTGCACCTGCACGGCCAGTGCGACCGATTCGATGGATGTAATCTTCCGCGACATGGGGCATATCGAAGTTAACGACTTGTGGTAGCTGGTCAATATCCAGTCCACGGGCGGCAAGATCGGTGGCAACTAAAACCTGAAGATCACCATTTTTAAATTCAGCTAATACTCTGGTGCGAGCACCCTGACTTTTGTCACCATGAATGGCCGCTGTATTAATGCCCCTCTCCTGCAGGTAACGTGTTAATCGATCGGCACCATTTTTGGTTCTGACAAACACCAGCACCTGCTGCCAGTCATTGTCTTTAATCAATTTTGTCAGCAGTGCTGATTTTTTCTTTTTATCAACAGCATACATCCACTGATTTACCGAGCTTGCCACGACATTCACCGGGTTGACTGAAATCTCAACGGGATTATTAACAATGGCTTTAGCCAGCAAACGAATCTCATCTGAAAATGTCGCCGAGAACATCAGATTTTGACGCTGCGCTGGTAACAAAGTCATGATTTTTTGGATCTCTTCGGCAAAACCCATATTCAGCATTTTGTCGGCTTCGTCCAAAACCAGCACTTCCAGTGATTTAAACTTGATCGCATTCTGATCATACAAATCCAGTAAACGACCGGGAGTGGCTATCAGGATATCAGCGCCTTTGCGCAGCTTCATCATCTGCGGATTGATCTTGACACCACCAAACACCACGGTAGAACGTAGCGGCAGGTTTCTACCGTAGATGGCAACGCTGTCTGCAACCTGAGCCGCTAGCTCACGTGTCGGCACTAATATAAGCGCTCGTACCTGATTAGCCTGAACACCACT
>Ga0224506_10000085_pt1 | contig 92936 bp, 89 predicted proteins | sample SF_Jan12_sed_USG_2_FD_169108 | JGI IMG/M metagenome (GOLD analysis project Ga0224506, IMG submission 169108) | Sediment microbial communities from San Francisco Bay, California, United States - SF_Jan12_sed_USGS_8_1 | ecosystem: Environmental > Aquatic > Marine > Sediment | place: USA...
TTGTAAAAGTTCATTGGGCTTTCTCCTTTATTCGGTTTTGTCGCCTCCCAGTTTAACCAATTTGGTTAGACTGGCGGAGAAGGCTCAATGAGTATCAACGCAATCAACCGTGACCACCCTGAGCTACGGCCTAAAAAGCAGGCCTCCACTCAGGGTGGCCACGTTATTAAATCGTTGATATGACTTTCCGCTGTCAACAGTAAAGCCGCACTCCTTCCAAATTAATTTAGAATCTCCTCACCGATTTAAGATTAGGTGTGAGCACGGCACCGGTAAAACGACGGTTGTCATGCTGATATGTGCGGGTTGGGTACCGCCTTACTTGTGTACGCCGCGAAGAGACCTCTCTCTAGGTTCGGGCATCATTGTTGAATGCGTAAACATTCACAAGGCACTTAACGATTTCGAGGGTGCTTCTCACCGTGGTGGCGTGCTCACACGTAATATTAAATCGGTGTTATGGTTATTTTGTTCTGTTTAGCCTCCTGATTATATTCTTTGAACAGGCTTTGACTTTCCCTAACGCGGATAATTCACTTCTTTTGCAATCGCCCACATAAAGCCCACCAGTTCACGCGCCAGTGCAACGACGGTGACATTATGGGATTTGCCTTTTTGTTGCAGATGCCGGTAACGTTGTGTAAGTCTGAGTTGGGCACGCCAGGCAATAGCACGAATCGATAAGGGGAGCGTTTCCTGTCGTTTTTGCATTTCCCGGCTGACCTTGGCCGGGAAACGATAACACCAGGCGGCCTCTATCAAGATCCGCCGTACATGCCCATTGCCGGTCTTTGTGATGCGACCCCGTGTTTGACGGGGACCACTGGAATACTCTGAAGGTGTCAGGCCGAGAAAACTCATCAGTTGTTTCGGGTTTTCAAACCGACTCAGATCACCCAGCTCTGAGACCACGGTGACCGCGACCGTCATCTTGACACCACGCATACTCATTAAGGCTTCCACCACGGGATACAGACGCCATTGACTTGCAAAGATCTCGATTTGTTCATTGAGACGTTTTAACCGGTGGTCGGCTTCGGTCACGGCATTGACGTATTCCTGGAAAACGATCTGCTGTGCCGGGGAGGAGCAACTGACTTCATCGGCCAACCAACGCAGGTGTGATTCATTCCAGGCGGTTTTTCCCTGATAACGAATATCGTGCCGCAGGAGAAAAGACTTTAGGCGTTGCCGAGCGGCTTTTTGTACTAACATGGCATCTTCGCGGGCTCGGGATAAATCACGGATAGCCTCATCTTCGCGGTTGGGGACATACACAGGAGTTAGTTCACCGGCCCGTAACAGGCGGGCCAGTTGAATGGCATCACGTTTGTCAGTTTTAACCTTGTCACCCGCCTTTTTTGGAATGAGAGACGGAGCCACGACCCAGCAGGCATGACCTTCGGATACCAAATACCTGTACAGTTCATAACCACAGGGTCCGGCCTCATAACAAAAATGCAGTACCTTGCCCTGTGAAACCAGCTTACGCAGGGCTTTACGCATCGCATCCCGTGTCCCGCCGATTTTTCCGTAGCGTCGAACTTCCTGATTGGCCCCGTCGACTACCGCGATTTCAATGCTCTCTTTATGTACATCCATCCCAATAAATAGTATGTTTTGATTCATGTCGACCTCCGATCCTGTTTATTAATGGCTAAGTCCTTAATCATTATGGCTCTGACGCACTACGTTAATCCACGCTTAGGACGGAGGTCGACTCCTGTTGCGGAAAGTCATTATGTCTATGTGAATACAGATAAATAAGTTATGGAAACATTACAAGAACTGAGCGAAAGAATTGATGGCCTGATTTCATCAATTGATGAGCAAGATTTAAATGACAAAGAATTTATTAGTCATAAATATATGCTTGTTTCGCTACATGCATATACTGAACGTGCAAAGCTCGAAAACAACATGAAAATAAAAAGTAAAAAATTATCTATTGCTAAACAATATAATGTGTATAAGTCAATGGAAGAAGCAACAAGCAAAAAAGCACATGAATTAACAACAGAAGAAATGTTTAAGGCAATTTTGGAGTGTAAAAACATGGTGTTAAGGTGTTTGTAAAAAATCACATAACAATCCAATCAACTTCGCGCGCAAAAGGCGCGCGCCGGTCGCCGAAAAGCGGCGCCGGTTATTTTAGTCGTTATGCATACAATATAAATACCAAGCTAATAATTATATGAGCTATAAATCATGGTTTTCCAAGCACGGCGAGAAACACAGAGTTATTGTAGATAAATTGAAATCAAAGGGATTTAGCAAGGAAGGTATTGTTGATTACTTCTGCTTTGATAACATGGTTAGTTCTGAGCCTGACTTTTGTTACCTCTATGCAGAAAAGAAAAAATGTCACGATATAGATAATTTAAATTGCTATCTTTGTGCTTGTCCATTATTTCGATTTAATTCTACGGGCATAGAAAAAGTTGGCAATAAAACAGTATTTAGTTATTGCTATGTTAATTCAAAATTTGGCCATCAGGAAAATTTTGGTGATGCAATTCACCAAGATTGCTCAAAATGTATAGTTCCACATAGTAGGAAATACGCCCTAAAGAATTATAATGAAGACTGGTTTTCTATTATGACAAGTTGCGATATAGAAGAGAAAAATGAGTAGCATAAAATGCATAATACGATGTTCAACATGGGCCCGCCAAACTGCGGTGGCCCATTAGCATGGCGTTATAAGTCCGAGTTACCCATGAAAATGAATGTAGAGACAATTCAACTCAATGCTGAAGTCGAGTCGCTGTTGGTGACGGCAGAATTACCTACAGCCGATTTGCGCGAAGCACATAATCTTCATCTATTTGGTGTTCGTGGTGATGAGCAACTTATTGGTATTATTGGGGTAGAAGTCTATAGCTCCGCCGGGCTTCTGCGCTCTCTTGTTGTGGCTACGGCACATCGAAACGGCGGGTATGGCCGAGCGTTGGTCAGCTGTGCTGAGGAGTGGGCATCGCAGCACGGCGTAAAAGAGTTATATCTTCTCACTACTACAGCATCCCCTTTTTTCAAGAGGCTTGGGTATAGGATAGTCCAACGTTCGGTTGCGCCATCAGCTATTGCGGATACATCCCAGTTCGCCGCGCTGTGTCCTTCGTCAGCGACATTCATGCTCAAGCCATTAATCGCTATCAAGGCGCTCCGGTCAACACAAAAAAGCAGAGTGCCTGAGCTTTAACCTTAGCTGGAAAAATTAATCATGGATGATCTGCATTTAGAAATATTCAAAGATGACAATTCTGAGTTAGAAAAGTACCTTTCTGACTCAATTATTAGTTACGGCATAGAGCAGTTAAAAGGAAATGAACCCAAAAAACTATATTGTTGCTATAGAAATAGCAATGGAAAAATAGTTGCCGGTATCATGGGGAGTGCAACACTAAACTTATTTTTTGTTTCTCACTTGTTTGTAGAACCGGAGCACAGAAATAATGGATTAGGGACAAGGCTTTTATCTGAAATTGAGAAATTAGCCCACCAAGCAGGGTGTAACACATTGAGGATAAATACTTTGAATAAAAATGCACATGATTTGTACATAAATGCAGGCTTTGAAGAAACAATTTGCATACCAGATTATATGAATGGTTTTGACTTAGTGTATTATCACAAGAAAACCAGCTAACAACACGCTCAAAAATGGGACCGATAATCTGCGGCGGCCCTTTATTGAAACCTTATACCTAAATGAAAATTAGACAAATAGAGACAAACGATGCAGAGGCCATGCTCAGTCTAAATATGAAGTTAGACACCGAGTCTGATTTCATGTTGTTTGAGCCCAGTGAAAGAGACCAATCTGTTGAGTTACAAGCCGGTTTCATTAAAAGGGCTCTTTCTCAGAATAATATTATTTGGCTCGTAGCAGAGGCAGGCGATGGTGCTTTACAAGGATATTGCGTCATTTCCGGAAAGACACAAAGAAGAGTAAAGCATGTAGGTAATTTGGTCATCGGCGTAGCCAGGCAGTATTGGTCTCAGGGTGTTGGCTTTAGTCTACTTTCGGCCATTATTGAGCAAAGTCAAGAGTTAGGATTTACCAGGTTAGAGCTTTCTGTTCGATCAGATAATCAGCGAGCAATAGCTCTTTACAAAAAGGTAGGTTTCGTAGAAGAAGGTGAGCGTAAGAGCTCACTTAACATAGCAGGTAAATATTTTAATGAGCTATACATGGCAAAGGTGTAACAAAACGAATTTGTCGCCGCAAAAAGTGCGGCTGGGGACTCCGCTACGCTTCGGCCCCAAAGCTTAACGTTAGACAAAAATACAGGAGAAATTGTCCGTGTACGATAAAAAAAGTGCTTTAATGATAATCGACATGCAAAAGGATTTTGTTTTACCTGATTCACCAAGTTGCATACCTGGTGCATATGTGACAATCCCTAATATTCAAAAGATTCTTGGTAGCTTTAGACATCATAATTTGCCAATTTTTCACATTGTTAGAGAGTATAGAGAAGACGGAAGTGATATTGAGAAGTTCCGTTTTGATGAGTTTGTAAGCGGAAGCAAATGCGCCATACCAAACACAGTAGGTTGTGAAGTGGTCGATGAATTAAAACCAGTTGATGGTGAATATCGAATCGTTAAAAATAGATTTAGTGGTTTTATGAATACTGAGCTGGACTTAATATTAAGGCGTATTGGTGTGACAGATCTGTTTGTAACAGGTACACAATATCCTAATTGTGTTAGAGCAACAGTTTTTGATGCAGTAGCTTTAGGGTATGACGTAACTGTTGTAACCGACGCAACATCTGCAGCCACGAAAGAAATTGAAGCCGCCAATATCGTCGACTTAAAAAACATTGGGGTTCACTGCGTTTCAACGACTGAAACGATTGCTGATGAGTTATATGCCTGACAATTACATTGTGTCACTCCCTTCGGTCATTTGGATTAGCCCTAACTGCGGGCTGGCCGCACATGTTAAACGTTATACATATTAAGACTAAATTATGGACACATATGTAGTATTGTTTAAAGGGATTAACGTTGGAGGTAAAAACCTACTTTCCATGAAAAATTTGACTGCTGCGCTTGAAAAAAATGGATATCTGAATGTTAAAACATACATTCAAAGTGGCAATGTTGTTCTTAGAAGTAAACAACTTTTTCCAGGTGATATTTCCGAAATAGTCTCAAATAACTTTGGTTTCAAACCAGAAGTACTTGTTCTTAAAAAATCCGATTTTCTTTCATCAATTAAGCACAACCCTTTTCACCCAAATGAAGGAAAATCTGCGCATTTCTATTTTTGTAGCAAAAAACCAAAAGTGAACACAGATAAACTTGATAAGTACATTGATGATACTGAGGAATATAAGTTAATTAATAAAGTATTTTATTTACATGCTCCAAAGGGTATTGGTCGCTCCAGGCTTGTTGCTAACATAGAATCATGTTTAGGTGTTTCGGTAACGGGTAGAAATCTCAATACCATCAGAAAATTAGAGGAAATGGTGGAAAATGCATAAAATGTATAACAAGACACGGGGTCTCGATAATTAAACGGTTATGTCTAAACAAAAATCAATCAGAGGCTCGTGTCACTGCGGTCAATGGCAAGTAAAAGTTAGAGTCGATAGATCAATGGGTGATCTAAATCCTCGTGTTTGTGATTGTAATTATTGCAGAAACCACCCTTCTGCAGTAATAAGTGATCCAGGTATGAAAATTGATTTAACTGGTGGCGAATATACATTCGACCAAAATGGTGATCGCCAGGCTAAGTTCTTTCGTTGCAATTACTGTGGTGACTTACTAGTCGTTGGTTGTAATATAGACGGTGAATTGCGCGGTGCCGTTAATTCAGGTTTATTTGGCGAAACTTATCGGTTTGGTGAACCTGTTCAAATTCAGCCTTGGTTGTTGAGTAGCAAAGAAAGATTGGCGCGTTGGGGTAAACTTTGGGGTTATTTATATGGGGTTGAATAAACATGATGAGGTCATAACCATGACCGCCACCATGAGATACGGCCAAAATGACAGATCTCCACTTACGACGTCACGTTATTGAAGCATTATATTTACAAAGGGAAGAATAAATGACTATAAACCTTTTATTAAAATGTCATGATGTAGATACAACAAAGTCATTTTATGAAGAAATATTGGAATTTGATGTTTCCGATAATGCCAACAACACATGTACTGTAGAAAAAGAAGGTGGAGCTATTATTTTTACAAGTGAAGAATTATGGTCAGGGTATCCAAAATGCACAGGAACAATATATTTCTTTCTTGAAGATGTTGATAAATATTATAATTCAATAAAGGACAAAGCTATAATTTTGTGGCCATTAGAAAATACTTCTTATGGTACAAGGGAGTTTGGTGTTAAGGATTATGATGAATATCGTTTGGCGTTTGCACAAAAATCATAGAGGGTGTTTATGAATTTTAATAGCCCAATTCCAATATTGCGTAGTTTTGATGAAACTAAGGCTAAGGAGTTTTATGTTGATTTTCTGGGCTTCACTATTGATTGGGAACATCGATTTGAAGATAATTTTCCTCTCTATATGCAATTATCTAAAGATAGTTGCGTAATTCATCTATCAGAACATCATGGTGATTCAAGTCCAGGGGCATCTTTAAGAATATCAACCATAAATTTAGATGAGTATCAGAAAGAGTTATTAGAAAAACAGTATAAAAATGCAAGACCAGGTATTCAAGATATGCCATGGGGTACTCGTGATATGGCTATCTCTGATCCATTCGGTAATAAATTGATATTTAATGAAGAGCCAGGCACCTAAAGTTAACGGGGACGGACGGAGGGAATAAATAATGTACAAATTCAGCCATTGCTTATAAATATAATACCTCTGCCCTTTTTACCAAAATATGTCTTAAAAATAATTGTCATACAACAATCATGACGGAACAACAAATAGAAAAACTGTATGAGTTAATGACAAAGACTACGGAATTGGCTCGAGAAAATATACGCTCTTTGTATTTGGGTTCTATAGGTGAAGACAATATTCCATTTTGTTTTAAATATTACAGGTCTTCTAAAAATGCCTCTGTACGAGGTGATATGGTTAAGTTCGTAATCAGATATTCCAGAGAGTCTGAGTTAGCGCGAAAGCTGGGTATAGAAGCCTTGCAGGACCGATCAAATAAAGTCCGACGCAACGGCTGTGCTGTACTTGCATACTCCCTTCGGCAAGATATGATCCCTTATCTCGAAGTACTATTTGAGTCCAATGATGAACTAACACGAGAGAAAGCAAGGTCGGCAGTAGATGCAATCCATCAGGGAGATATTGATTATTTTGTGGCGCCAGTTTATAACAGATGGACAGTGTCCCAGGATAGAGTCGATATGCCTACAGATGATGAAATAGATTTTTACGTTAAGAAGAATATGCCATCACTTGTCAAGCCGTTAGAAGCTATATTGGGAACCATTTACCCAGCTAAAATCTGCTGAATAATAAAGGAGAAAATGCATGCTTTTATTAAAACCAAATTGTGAGTGCTGTAACAAAGATCTTCCTCCAGAAACTACCGAAGCAAAAATATGCTCATTTGAATGCACGTTTTGTATCTCGTGTGCCGATGCCGTTCTTCATGGGGTTTGTCCAAATTGCGGTGGTGAGCTGGTCAACAGGCCGCGTCGTCCTGAAAATAAATTGAGCAAGTTCCCTGCCTCGACAGAGCGTGTCTATAAACCGGAAGGTTGTGCTTCTACAGCATAAAAGTGAATAGCGCCGAATTTAATTTACCCTTAACAAATGCCCCTGGCGTGAACGGCGGCTGAGGAATATGTTATGAGATATCTCGTTTATCTATTGTTTTTTATCAGCTTCAACACCTATGCATCTAAGCCATGCGAAAAACTCATCGAGAATAATTTCAAATTAAAGAACTGGTGTGAGTGTGACAGGCCATTAACAAGGGATACTGAGCTAAGGGACTGGTGCGAAATGGCCTCTAAAACCTATTTTACAACATCACAATCCACTCCTTATAACTGGACGGCGACGTACTGGACTGAGCAGAATATGTTGCATGTGAAAGGGGAATGGCGGGTGGATCGTCGCAAGGTAACGGTAGAGTGCCAGGTTAGCAAAGGCAGCAGGTCACGCTATGCAAGGATGAAAGTCGAGGATAGTAAGACCAGTAAGATACTCGAACCCAAACCAATGCCCCACTGCTAATCCAAATGTGGTTTGTTTTAATTTCGTTTCTTTTCAGCGTAAAGCGAGGCCTCACCCTCGGGGCGTGTCCTGAATATCTTGAAGGTCCATAAATACTGTTCGGGTGCGATACGGATGCCTTCTTCAAGCACTTCATTCATTCGCGTGGCATCGGCCAGTTTGTCACCGGCAGGAAAATTTTCTATGGGTGGACGTAGATAAATCTCATAACCCCGCCATGTCAGTTTGGTGAACACCGGCACCACCAGGGCATTCGTGCTTTCTGCCAGCCGACCCAGTGAAGGCAGGGTGGCGGTCTGAATACCGAAGAAGGGGGCAAAGATGGAATGTTTCGGGCCCAGGTCTTCATCAGGTAAGTAATAAAAGGCAATGTGTTGTTTAAGCCCACGCATGACGGGGCGCATACCCTGGTCTCGGGCCACCAGTTGGCAACCGAAACGCATGCGGCCTTTATTGAGTAACCAGTTAACCACGGGCGAGCGCTGAGTTTTGTACATGGAGAACATGGGATGGTAAAGGGCCAGGGGGGAGCCGCCAAAGTTCATGCCGACGCTGTGGGGGGCCAGCAGGATGATAGGTTTATCGGCCTGGGCAATTTTCTGATAGGCCTCTATGCCATGGACACGAAATATTCTTTTTAAGCGCCATTTGCTACCCCAGGCCAGCAGACCAAGATCAAGATGGGCCTGACCACTGGTGATGTAGTGGCGTCGCAGCATTTGCTTGCGGGTCTGTTCAGAAAGTTCGGGGAAACACAGTTTCAGGTTAATGGCGACGATGTTGCGGCGCTTGGCGTTGGCGGCCATTAATAACAAACCGATGAGTGCACCAATCAGTCGTGACAGGGGCAGAGGTAGCAGACTGAATAGCCATAACAGACCGGCGGCCAGCCAGTTACCCCAATGACGGGGTGCGAAGTCACTACCTTGCAGGTGTAAGCGGTAATAGGCCGTGGCGGAGGATTTGGTTTTGACATCGTTCATAGGGATGTCATTAGTCTAGCGAAGCTGGTCTGTCTTGCCATGTTGCGATCAGTAAAGGCTTAATATTCGGCATCATGAAAGATGTTCTGTACATCATCCAGATCGTTTAGCATCTCCAGAAATTTTTCGAACATTTCGACATCGTCACCGCTGATAGGGGTTGCGCCCTTGGGAAGGTACTGGATTTCATCCACATCGAATTCAATTTCACCCAGGGCATCCAAGAGGGCCTGTTTGGCCTTGCCATATTCGGTATTGGGGGCAAACACGGTGATATTTCCATCTTCATTTTCGATATCGGTGACATCGACATCGGCTTCCATCAGGGCCTCAAGCACGGCATCTTCATCATCGCCTTTAAAGCCAAGAATTGCGGCATGGTCAAACATGTGGCTGACGCTGCCGGGGGTGCCTATCTTGGCCTTGGTTTTGTTAAAGCAGGTGCGCACGTCACTGATGGTCCGATTGGGGTTATCGGTCAGACATTCCACCAGTACCATACAACCACCGGGGCCAAAGCCTTCATACATGGCCAGTGCATAGTCTTCTCCGGCACCACCCTTGGCCTTGTCGATGGCCTTATCGATCACATGGCTGGGTACCTGATCCTTTTTGGCGCGGTCGATGAGTCCACGCAGGGCCAGATTACCATCAGGATCGATACCACCTGATTTTGCGACGACATAGATTTCACGACCGTACTTGCTGTAGACCTTGGTCTTGGCCGCTGCGGTCTTGGCCATGGAGACTTTACGATTTTGATAGGCTCTTCCCATTTTTAACTACCTGTAAAACTATTTATCTATCCAGTTTTTTGTATTTGATACGGTGTGGCTGGTCGGCCTCATCACCCAGTCGGCGCTTGCGGTCGGCTTCGTATTCGGCATAGTTGCCCTCGAACCACTCCACATGGGAATCACCCTCAAAGGCGAGAATGTGGGTGGCGAGTCGATCAAGGAACCAGCGATCATGCGAGATAACGACCACGCAGCCGGGGAATTCGAGAATGGCGTCTTCCAGGGCACGCAGGGTTTCCACATCGATGTCGTTGGTGGGTTCATCAAGCAGTAATACGTTACCACCGCTTTGCAGTAGCTTGGCCAGATGCACACGATTGCGTTCACCACCGGAGAGGTTGCCGACGTGTTTCTGTTGATCCGTACCCTTGAAGTTAAAGCGACCGACATAGGCGCGGGAGTTAATCTCAAACTCACCCACGGTCATGATGTCGTGACCATCGGAGATCTCTTCCCAGACGGTCTTTTTATCATCCAGGGCATCACGGCTTTGATCTACATAGGCCAGTTGCACGGTTTCACCCAGACGAAGTTCACCTTCATCGGGGCTTTCCTGTCCCACCATCATGCGGAACAGGGTGGTCTTACCAGCGCCATTGGGGCCGATAATACCGACGATGCCACCACGGGGCAGGTTGAAACTGAGATCATCGATCAGCAGTTTGTCGCCAAAGGCCTTTTTAACACCCTTTGCTTCCACCACCAGTTCACCCAGACGAGGGCCCGGTGGAATAAACAGTTCATTGGTTTCGTTACGCTTCTGGTGTTCCTTGGTGGCCAGCTCTTCAAAGCGTTGCAGTCGGGCCTTGCTCTTGGCCTGACGACCCTTGGGATTGGAGCGTACCCACTCCAGTTCCTGTTTCATGGCCTTGGCACGAGCGGCTTCACCTTTTTGCTCACTCTCCAGGCGTTTCTCTTTCTGTTCCAGCCAGGAGGAGTAGTTACCTTCCCAGGGAATGCCCTCACCACGATCCAGCTCCAGGATCCAGCCAGCGACATTGTCGAGGAAATAGCGGTCATGGGTCACGGCGACCACGGTGCCGGGGTATTCATGGAGGAAGCGCTCTAGCCAGGCGACAGATTCTGCATCGAGATGGTTGGTGGGTTCGTCGAGCAGCAACATATCGGGTTTGGAGAGCAATAATTTGCACAGGGCAACACGGCGACGTTCACCCCCTGACAGTTTCGAGACATCCGCATCCCAGGGTGGCAGGCGGAGTGCATCGGCGGCGATTTCCAGAGTGCGCTCCAGGTTATGACCATCGGTGGCCTGGATCAGGTTTTCCAGTTCCGCCTGTTCTTTGGCCAGGGCATCGAAGTCGGCCCCTTCTTCGGCATAGGCGGCATAGACCTCATCGAGGCGGGTCAGGGCCTGTTTGATCTCACCCAGGGCCTCTTCCACATTACCGCGTACATCCTTGGATTCATCCAGCTGGGGTTCCTGGGGCAGGTAACCCACATTGATACCAGGCTGTGGCCGGGCTTCACCATCTATCTCGGTGTCTACTCCCGCCATGATGCGTAGCAGGGAGGATTTACCTGCACCATTTAGGCCCAGGACACCAATCTTGGCTCCGGGGAAAAAGGACAGGGAGATGTCTTTGAGGATAAATCGCTTGGGTGGGACGACTTTGCTCACCCGGTTCATCGTATAAATGTATTGCGCCATGTTGTCTCAATTATTTTGTTGATAATGAATGACAGAATTGTACTTGGGATACGCCCTGATATACAGGCCCGGATAAGCTTGAATTCACATGTATTTATCTAAGGTTTTAATAGGCTGCGCCGCTATTGGGTTTACATACTTATATATAAAGCATTGTATTTATTTAACTTGGCTTCAATTTTTGTCTGGTGGAGACAGTTTTTTAATGGCAGGTATACCAACAATTCAGAATCTTTCTATCTCGATAAAGGTGTACCTGGGTATATCGATTGTGACCCTGTTTGTGGTGGCGGCAGTAATGATACTGACAATGAGAAATGAACAGGACCTGGCCCTGCAGCTCATCGAACAGCAGACAAAAGACACGGCTGATTCTTATTTTGATGGGATTAACACCATGATGGTGACGGGCACGATGGCCAACAAACCCCTGTTAAGAGAAAAAGTCTTGTCCCGTCCTGGTATTGTCGAGGCCCGAATCATCCGGCATGACAATGTCAGTAAATTTTATGGAGCGGGTACTGAAGAAAACCAGGTCATTGATGAGCTTGATCGTAAGTCGCTTAAGGGAAACTCAATCATAGAAATTGCAGATACAGCAGAGGGAAGGGTTTTAACGGTTATCAACCCTATTCTGGCTAGCGAAAATTACCGGGGAACAAACTGTATGGGCTGTCATCAGGTCAAGGCAGGCAGTGTCCTTGGTGCCGTGCGAATTTCTTATTCGCTCAAGGAAATCGATGCTGCGGTCATGAACCATCTTTTCACACTAACGGGAATGTATCTGGGTCTGTTTGTTATTGGTGGCAGTATTATTTATATGATCCTGCATCTGGTCATTATCAAACCCTTACGTGAGTTACGTTTTGGTGTTCACGACATTGAAGAGCATGCTGATCTTACCGGTCGCCTCAGGGTTCGAAATGGGGATGAGATTGGCGCCTTGGGCAAAACCATCAATGACATGCTGGATAAGTTTCAGCACATTATTCAGGAAGTCTATGAAGGTACCAAACATTTGACCGAGTCGACGGATAAGATTTCGACCATTGCCAGTCAGGCCGAAAGCGGCGTGATGCAACAGCAGAAGGAAACAGAGTTGGCGGCAACGGCCATGACCGAATTGACTTCAACGGCCCAGGAAGTGGCAAAGAACACTACCCAGACAGCCGAATCTACCCAGAACGCTAATGAGGAGGCCAGTAAAGGTAATCACCTTGCTACCCAGGCCCTGGATCGAATGGATCAACTACGTAACGATGTGGTCAACGCCGCCGAAGTGATTCAGGTGCTGGTGGCCAGAAGTGATGATATTGGCAAGGTCCTGGATGTGATTAAAGAAATCGCTGAACAGACCAACCTGCTGGCACTGAACGCAGCGATTGAAGCCGCCCGTGCGGGTGAACAGGGACGGGGATTTGCCGTGGTAGCCGATGAAGTGAGGACCCTGGCGATGCGAACGCATGATTCGACAAATGAAATTCAGACCATGATTGAACAATTACACATTGGTGTGAAAGATGCTGTTGAGGTAATGGAAAAGGCGCAACAGCAGGCCGATGAGGGTAAGGCTGACGTGGCCAGGGTCAATGAATCACTGGCCCTGATAGTTGATGCCATATCCCGAGTCAATGATATGAATACCCAGATTGCCACGGCGGCGGAAGAGCAAAGTGCCGTGGTGGAAGAGGTGGATCGAAATATTGTCACCATTAATCAGGTGGCAGAACAAAGTGCGGAAGGGGCGCAGGGAGTGACCCAGGCCAGCAAGGAACTCTGTGATCTATCACAGTTCCTGCGAAATCTGGTAGGACGTTTTAAAGTGTGACGACCTGTATGAGACAGAATAATAATGAGGCTAATATTGTTTAAAAAATCACAACCTAGTGTTCTACGCAGGCTGTTTATTTCCTTCATGGGCTTTGGTCTGGCGATGGGGATCGTCTTCCCTTATTACGCGCAGTTTTTTGTCGAATGGAAACCTGGGCTTTATGCCTGGTTTGCCGGGGGCTGCCTGGTGGCCGGTGGCACCATCGGGATTGTGAATTATACGCTGGTGAGAAAAATCCTGGTGTCACGACTCAAACAGCTGTCGACTATGACGGCAGCTATCAGTAACCGGGATCTGACTCAAAGCTATGAGATCGATAGTAATGATGTATTTGGTGAGATCGTTGCAGATTTTAATCGCATGAGTCAGAATCTGCGGCAAATCATCACCGAGCTGGACAGCCACGCCGAAGAATTGAATCTGTCATTTATGGGGCTGAGTGCCATTTCTCAGGGCTCGGATACGGGCGTACAAAAGCAGCGTGATCAACTAGAACAGGTGGCGTCAGCCATGACCGAAATGGAGGCCACATCCACGGAGGTGTTACGCCACGCCAACGAGGCCCTCGCCGCCAATCAGTCAGCGGATGAAAAGGGCAGTGAGGCCAAGGTCGTCACGGTGGAGGCCATGGGCTCAGTCGATAGCCTTGCCGGTCGGGTCGAAGAATCAATGGCGGTGATTCGTGATCTGAAGCAGGAAACGGACAACATCAGTCAGATGCTCACAGTCATCAATGACATTGCAGAACAAACCAATCTGTTGGCCTTGAATGCAGCCATTGAGGCGGCCCGGGCCGGGGAGCAGGGTAGGGGTTTTGCTGTGGTGGCCGATGAGGTGCGTAGCCTGGCAAACCGTACCCAGAAATCCACTCAGGAAATCTCAACCATTATTGACCGCCTCCAGGGAGGTGCCGAACAGGCCGTGACCTCAATGGAGGAGGGGCATAAACAGGCCCAGGAAGGGGTGGAATTTACCGAGCATACCGCAGAAGTGCTGGCTGAAATTTCCGGAACCATGAGCATTATTCTGACCATGAATACCCAAATTGCCACGGCGGCGCAGGAACAGAATTCCGTGGCGGTCGAGGTCAACCGCAGTGTGGACCTCATTAATCGCACGGCGGAAGATTCATCACAAAGTACGCATGAAGTCACCAAGGCCTGTGAACGTTTGTCATCATTGGCTCAAAGGTTGATGGATATCGTCGGAGAGTTCAAAACATAACTAATGTTAAATCAATGGCTTATTTAGTACCCATGCTTAACTTTGCCTATACTTACCAAGATTGACTTGAAATTGTCCGTGATGCCTATATATTAGAGAATCCTAATATACATTCAGCTATGCAGGAGTGCATTATGCCCATTGCCCGCCTTGTTTTTGCTTTCCTTTTATATATATCCCTGTCAATCAGCGTATTGGCAGAGGAGCTTCTGACTACCGTTGCCAGCCCTGTTGTTACTGCCAGGGTACGTACGATCGATGGTCTAATCGAAGCGGTTCACCAGGCTACGATTTCAGCCCAGACCTCAGGCCGGATTACCAAAATTCATGTGGATGTGGATGATTATGTGGCCAAGGGAGATCTCCTGCTTGAATTCAGTGGCAAGGGACAACAGGCAGCTTTCAATGCCGCCAGTGCAAATCTCAAACAGGCTGATGCAGAGTACAAACGGATGAAGGACATCTATACCCAGAAACTGGTGGCCAAGGCGGTGCTGGATAGGGCGGAAGCCACATATAAATCCGCAAAGGCGAAATTTGAGCAGGCCGAGGAGGCCATGGAATATACCCGGGTCCGGGCCCCCTATAGCGGTATCGTGGTGAAACGTTTTGTACAGCTTGGTGAAAATGCCCGAGTGGGACAGCAACTAATGAGTGGTCTGTCCCTGGAGTCCCTACGCGCCAAGGTGCAGCTTCCCCAGGATATGATTCACGGCGTACGCAAGTTCAAACAGGCTTATTTATTAACCAAAGATGGTCAGCGGATACAGGCCGAATCTCTTCGTATCAGTCCCTATGCTGACCCGGCCAGCCATAGTTTTGCTGTGCAGGTTAATTTGCCTAAGGGTGATTTTGGCGTGTATCCCGGGATGTACGCCAAAGTGGTTTTTGTAATGGGTGAGGAACAGTCTTTGAAGATTCCTTCCGACAGTGTCGTGAAACGCAGTGAAGTAACAGCTGTTTATATCGTTGATCAAAAACAGCGTCTCTCTTTTCGCCAGGTTCGTCTGGGGCGTATGGACAGTCAGGGACTGGTAGAAATTCTGGCCGGTATTGAAGCCGGTGAGGTTGTGGCGACAGATCCGATTTATGCTGCAATTCTCTTAAAGCAGCAACAGGGTAACAAGTAATGAGTGCGCCACTGGGAATATCCGGGCGTATCGCCCGTGCCTTTTTGACCTCTGAGATCACACCGCTGCTGGCACTGGTGGGTTTTCTGCTTGGCCTGTTTGCCGTGTTGATCACCCCGCGTGAAGAAGAGCCACAGATCAATGTCACCTTTGCCAATGTCTTTATTGCCTTCCCCGGTGCCTCAGCCAAAGAGGTGGAAGAACTGGTCAGTACCCCGGCGGAGCAGATTTTATCTGAGCTGGAAGGGTTGAAGCATGTGTATTCTATTTCTCGCCCCGGCATGTCTGTACTCACGGTGCAATTCAAAGTCGGTGAAGATCGAACTCAGGCTATTGTACGTCTGTATAACGCTGTCTATTCAAAAGGTGACTGGTTACCACCGGGCTTAGGTGTGTTGCAACCGATCATCAAACCCAAGGGCATCGATGATGTGCCCATAGTCGGACTAACGCTTTGGAGTGAAGATAAAAACAAAGGGGCCTATGAGCTACAGCAGGTGGCCCATGCCATGGAGGTGGAATTAAAACGCGTCAAAGGGACGCGGGATATCTACACCCTCGGTGGTTCGGATAATGTGGTACATGTGCTGCTGGATGCCGATGCCATGCGCGGTTATGACCTGGCACTGGACGACCTGCGCTATGCCTTACAACAAAGTAATGCGACCCAGCCTTCCGGGTCTCTGGTTGGAAATAATCAGGAGATCGAAGTTCAGGCCGGACAGTTCCTGGCCACGGCCGAAGAAGTTGGCAATCTCATTGTTGCTGTAAAAGATGGTGAACCGGTTTATTTAAGAGATGTGGCAAAGATAAGGCATGGGCCGGATCAGCCAGAACAATATGCCTGGTTCGGTACGGGCCCGGCAGCCACACAAAAACAGATTGGGGCGAAGGGTGAATTTCCCTCTGTAACCATAGCGATTGCCAAACAACCCGGCAGTAATGCCGTCGACATCGCCAGCCAGATTATGCAACGGGTGGAACAGTTAAAAGGCATTACCATACCCGATGATGTAAATGTCACTATTACTCGTAACTATGGTGAGACTGCCGATGCCAAGGCCAAACAACTGATCGGCAAACTGATCTTTGCCACGGCCTTTGTGGTATTGCTGGTGATGGCGGCCCTGGGTAAACGAGAGGCCTTTATTGTGGGGGTGGCGGTGGTCATTACCCTGGCCATGACCCTGTTTGCGTCCTGGGCCTGGGGTTTTACCCTCAACCGTGTTTCTCTGTTTGCACTGATTTTCTCCATTGGGATTCTGGTCGATGACGCCATCGTGGTGGTAGAGAATATTCATCGCCACATGCAAATGGGTAATAAGAGCTTACTGGAATCCATCCCCATTGCTGTTGATGAAGTGGGTGGACCGACTATCCTGGCCACCTTTACGGTGATTGCCGCTCTGTTACCCATGGCCTTTGTGACGGGTCTGATGGGGCCATATATGAGTCCGATTCCCATCAATGCCAGTATCGGTATGCTGATCTCCCTGGCCGTGGCCTTTATTGTTACTCCCTGGCTCGCCAACAAGGTACTGGATCAACACCATCATGCCGATCATGTTGAGAAACCGCTCCCCGCGTGGTTAGTGAATCTTTATCAACAACGCCTGCGTCCGCTCATGGGCCGCTTTAGTGATCGTATTGAAGCCATGGCAAGCAGTTCTAAAAAGGCCCTCGCCGGTGAAGAAGGTTTGTTACCCCTGTTTGAAAAAGTGGTTGGCCCTTTCCTTGCCGGTAAAGAAGGCAAACGTCGTCGCCATAAACTCATGTTGGTGGTGATGGGATTGATTGTCATGTCTGTGGGACTGGCCGTGGTGAAGCTGGTTGTCCTCAAAATGTTGCCGTTTGATAACAAATCCGAGTTTCAGGTGGTTGTGGACATGCCAGAGGGTACACCCCTTGAGCAGACCACGCGTGTATTGGGTGAGCTGGGACGTTATTTATCAACCGTGCCGGAGGTAACGGATTACCAGGTCTATGTTGGTGGCGCTGCACCGATCAATTTTAATGGTCTGGTGCGACAGTATTACCTGCGTCAGGGATCGAATGTGGGGGATATCCAGGTTAACCTGGTGGACAAGAGTGAGCGTGATCGCAAGAGTCATGAAATTGGCCTGAGTATACGTGAACCTTTGCAGGCGATTGGCAAGCGACTCAATGCCAATGTCAAAGTGGTGGAAGTACCGCCCGGACCACCAGTAATGTCACCTCTGGTGGCGGAGATCTATGGGCCTACCTATGACGGCCAGTTACAGGTAGCGAAAAAGATTCGTTCCGTATTTGAATCGACTGCAGACATTGTCGATGTAGATGACAGCCTGGAGGCAGAGACGGCCAAGATCATCTTACGTGTTGATCAACAAAAAGCAGCCTTACTGGGCGTGTCTCCTCAGGCCGCCGTGCGTGCCGTCTCCACGGTATTAAGTGGTGAGGATGCCAGTTATCTGCATCCAGGAAATCTGAAATACCCACTACCTATTCGTCTTGAATACCCTGTGGCAGACAAGGCACGCATTGATGATGTCATGCGATTACAGATTCGCAGTCAATCAGGTCAGTTGGTGGCACTGGGTGATATTGTGAAGCGTATTGCGACAACAAGGGAACAGGCTATATATCACAAGGACATGCTGCCGGTGGTGTTTGTTACTGGTGACATGGCCGGTGATCTGGACAGTCCTTTATATGGCATGTTTAGTATGCTGGGTAGTTTAGGTGATACACCCGTGGCTTATGGTAATCCCGTTAGCCAGTATCTGATCTCGCAACCGGATAATCCCTATGAGTACAGTCTCAAGTGGGATGGCGAGTGGCAGGTTACTTACGAAACCTTCCGCGATATGGGGATTGCTTATGGTATTGGCCTGATCATGATTTATCTGCTGGTGGTAGCCCAGTTCCGTTCCTATCTGGTTCCTCTGGTCATCATGGCACCTATCCCATTAACCATCATCGGTGTGATGCCAGGTCATGCCCTGTTTGGTGCTCAGTTCACGGCAACATCCATGATTGGCATGATCGCCCTGGCCGGAATTATTGTGCGTAACTCGATCCTGTTGGTGGACTTCATTAACCAGCAACTGGATGAAGGCATGAGCTTTGAAAAGGCCGTGATTCGTTCCGGTGCCGTGCGTGCCAAGCCGATTGCCCTGACCGGGTTGGCGGCTATGTTGGGTGCCCTGTTTATCCTGGATGATCCTATCTTCAATGGCCTCGCCCTGGCACTAATTTTCGGTATTCTGGTTTCCACTATCCTGACCCTGGTGGTGATCCCGGTGATGTACTATGCCGTGATGAAAGATCGGCTGGGGCAGAAAGTCTGAGGATTTAAGTCTGGTGTTTCGGAGGGGCCTCCAGTACAATCCCGCCTCCGAAACATCGGGGCCACCAGCCGATAATCTGCTGCAAACTTCCCCCATCTATTCCCGTTTGTATCAATACTTGGTAATATTGTTCCCTTAGTTTTCTAATATACGTATAGATACAAGTTATTAACCACACTAAAGAAGTAAGTTATAGATTATGGCCGATCGTCGATTACAGGTTTTCCACACCGTTGCCCGTTTGCTCAGCTTTACCAAGGCAGCCGAAGAACTTCACATGACCCAGCCTGCTGTTACCTTCCAGGTGCGTCAGCTGGAAGAGCAATTTAACACCCGTTTGTTTGATCGTACCCATAATCGAATCAGTCTCACCGATGCTGGTAAACGCGTCTATGATTGTGCAGAACGGATATTTGAGCTCTATGCCGAAATGGATAATTCTGTACGAGAACTGACTGGCGATATCAGTGGTGTCTTGATTCTCGGGGCAAGTACAACCGTGGCCGAATATATGTTGCCAGCTCTGCTCGGTGACTTTAAGGACAAAAACCCGGAAGTCACTATTCGCCTCAAGGTGGCCAATACTGATGGTATTGTGTCTATGGTGGAAAATAACTCTATCGACCTCGGTGTGGTGGAAGCCCCTGTGAATAATAAGAATCTGGTGGTGGAAAAATGCCGTATGGATCAACTGGTGGTGATTGTTCCACCGAATCATGTGCTGACGAGTGAAACTTCGATATCACTTGAAAAACTCATTCAACATCCCTTTATTTGTCGAGAAGAAGGTTCAGGGACTCGCGAGGTCATGATCGAGCATATGAATGATGAAGGCCTCAATACCAATGATCTAAATGTCGCCATGGAACTGGGTAGTCTGGAAGCCATTAAGGGTGCTGTTGAAGCCGGTATGGGGGTTTCTATCCTGTCTCGTGCAACCATCAGTAAAGAACTGAAGCTGGGATCGCTGGTGGCTATTAATCTGGATCCACCTATTAATCGTCCCTTCTCATTTGTGCATCAGAAACAGAAATTCCGTGTTCGGGCCATGGAAGAACTGCTCAGTTTTGCGCGTAATTATTGTGAAGAACACAAAAATGATGAGGTAGCTCTTAGCTATAATTCTGTCTCTTAATTGAGGTGTTGTGGCAGGGCCTGCATGAAGCAATCTGAGAAAAAACTCCTCGAATATTTTCGTAAATTATCCACTCAGGACGCACAAAACCTGTTGAGTTTTGCTGAATTTCTGGCAGCAAAAAGCCTGCTTGAACCTGATCCTGAAACATTAACTGTCAATAAAATTGAGCGACCCACAGATGAATCTGTGATCGCGGCCATAAAACGCCTGTCTGCCAGCTATCCCATGCTGGACAAGGGCAAGATGCTAACCGAAACTTCATCATTAATGACACAACATGTCATACAGGGCCGATCAGCCATCGAGGTCATTGACGAACTTGAGCTGGTGTTTGAACGCTATTATGATGCCTATAAAGAAGAGTCCGAATAATTATGTTTGAAGTTATCAGTAAATGGTATAAGCGTTATTTCTCTGATCCCAATGCCGTGTTGCTGGCATTGTTGTTGATCTTTGGTTTTACGATTGTCCTGACCATGGGGAATATGTTGGCCCCAGCTCTGGCGGCTATTGTAATAGCCTATCTGCTGGAAGACATTGTCAACATGTGCCGGAAACGTTTTAATCTATCTCGCATGCCTGCAGTCATCATTGTCTTCAGTGGGTTTATGACATTTGTCATGTTTATCCTGTTTGGTATCGTACCGTTGATTTCTAATCAGATTAAGGAATTAATTAAGGAACTACCGAACTATATTGCACAGGGGAAAGAGGCCATTCTGTCTTTGACGCAATACGGTTTTATGAGCAAGCAACAGGTAAATCAGGTTGCAGAAAAAATCGATAATGAGATAGCCCAGACCGGCCAACAGTTATTGAGTGCCTCGCTGTCATCAATCCCGGATATGATTACCATCCTGGTCTATCTTATCCTGGTTCCTTTATTGATCTTTTTCTTTTTGAAAGACAAATGGGTGATCCTGGGCTGGTTATCCCGTTTTCTGCCACAAGAGCGACGTATGGCTTCACAGGTCTGGGAAGAAATGGATCTGCAACTGGGTAACTATGTGCGTGGCAAGGTCTGGGAAATTCTGATCGTTGCGGTGGTCTGTGTGGTGGTCTTTGGTGCCATGGGGCTGAAGTACGCAATTCTATTATCAGTGCTGGTTGGCCTATCTGTACTGGTACCTTATATTGGTGCGGCCGTGGTGACTTTTCCCGTAGCCTTTATTGCTTATGTACAGTGGGGTTGGACTTCTGAGTTTGCTTACCTCATGGTGGCCTATGCCATTATCCAGGGGCTGGATGGGAATGTACTGGTACCGTTACTTTTCTCTGAAGTCGTCAATGTTCATCCCGTCGCGATCATCGTGAGTATTCTTGTCTTTGGTGGTTTATGGGGATTCTGGGGCGTGTTCTTTGCTATACCCCTGGCGACTCTGGTGGGTGCTACCTTGCGTGCATTTGCCCTTGCTCCTGAGCATACGGAACAAAAGGGCAGTGAGACTCAAAGTGTATCAGAGGCGTAATCAGCCAGGCGGGAACGTTCTCCCCTTATCAAAGTGACATGGCCACTATGGGCCCAGTTTTTAAATCGATCTACAACATAAGTTAGGCCAGATGTTGTTTCGGTGAGATAAGGGGTATCGATCTGAGAGATATTACCCAGGCACACGACTTTAGTCCCTGGCCCGGCGCGTGTAATAAGCGTTTTAAGTTGCTTGGGCGTCATATTTTGTGCTTCATCAAGAATAATATATCGGTTTAAGAAAGTTCGACCACGCATGAAGTTCATGGAGCGAATTTTTATCCGTTTACTTAATAGATCCTGAGTAGCGGCCCGTTCCCAGTCACCGGTAGATGCGCCGGGATTAAGTACTTCAAGGTTGTCCATCAGGGCACCCATCCAGGGGGTCATTTTTTCCTCTTCAGTACCGGGCAAGAAACCAATGTCATCACCAACCGGGACAGTAACACGGGTCATGATGATTTCCTGGTAACGTTTTTCTTCCAGTGTCTGTTCCAGCCCTGCAGCCAGGGTCAGCAGTGTCTTACCGGATCCTGCCATGCCTAACAGGCTAACAAAATCAACCTCAGGATCCATTAACAGGTTCAGAGCATAATTTTGTTCACGGTTACGAGCAGTTATACCCCAAACTTTATGAGCGGTTGAACTGTAGTCTCGCAAGGTTTCAATGATGGCTTCATTTTTATCCCGAATCTCCCGGACTATGGCTGTGAATCCACCTTCATTTTTACCATGTAAAAACTGATTGGGTGACCAGTTTTCTACATCGGGGCCTGTTACTCTATAATAGGTTCGGCCATCTTCGATCCATGAATCCATTTGCGCACCATGTTCTTCCCAGAAGGCATCATCCAGTTCATGGTGCCCCTTGAACAAAAGGTCAGTGTCATCGAGTACTTTGTCATTGTGATAATCTTCAGCAGAAATGCCTAGTGCAGTGGCCTTGATACGCAGATTGATATCTTTGGATACCATGCTGATCTTGGTATCGGGTAACTTACCTTGTAGGGCAACTGCTGTGCCCAGGATGTTGTTATCAGCTTTATTCCCTGGCAGGTATTCTGGCAGGTTCTGAGAAAAGGAACGGGTCTGGAAAAATAATCTCCCTGTACTTTCTTCATTATTAAAGCCACTGAGCTGTAAAGGTATCCCCTGTTCGATTTCATCAACCTTAGCATCACTAACCAGTTCGTCCAGAAAACGACTGGCCTGGCGAGCATTGCGTGCTACTTCTGAACGGCCAATTTTATTATTGTCCAGTTCTTCCAGTACCATCATGGGTAAGAAAATGTCATGTTCCTGAAAACGGAACAGCGCGGTGGGATCGTGTATTAATACGTTGGTGTCGAGAATAAACAGCCGTTGGCTGGATAATTGTTTGGCATTCATATAGTTTTAGTTATAGCCTACTTTTTATTTTTGTTCATGGCTTTCACGGTATTTAATACTTCTTCTACGTGACCATCTACTTTAACTTTTCGCCATTCCTGCCTTAATACACCCTTGTCGTCCAGTAAAAAGGTGCTACGCTCGATGCCTCGTACTTTTTTACCGTACATGTTTTTCATCTTTATAACATCGAACAGCTTACAAAGCTCTTCTTCATTATCTGATAATAGCTCAAATTTAAAACCCTGCTTGGCCTTGAAGTTTTCATGTGACTTTAGACTGTCGCGGGATACTCCGAGAATGATGGTGTTCTGTCTTTTGAATTTGGCATGATTATCACGGAAGTCCTGTCCTTCACGGGTACATCCTGGGGTACTGTCCTTGGGATAAAAATAAATGACCACATTACTCCCTTTGAGTTTGTTAAGGGAAATAGTTTGTTCGCCTGTGGCTGGGAGCGAAAAAGCGGGTACTTTTTTGTTTAAAGTAATTCCGGGCATAATTTCTCCAGTTTGTTGCTCAGGCCTTGTAAGGCTCCAGAGCCGCATCAAGATTGAGTTGTTCACAAAAATCGATAAATTCTTCCCGCAGGTTTGAAATATGGGTATCCGCTGGAATTTCCACGGTCATTTCAAGCGTAAATACCGGGGCACCGGTGTGAGCTGCGGCCTGAGAACTGGTGGTCATATCATGGACATTAATCGAGCGCTGAGAAAAGAATTCAGCCAGCTGATAGACGATACCTGGGTGATCGATAGAGACCACTTCCACGGTGTAAGGCATTTTTCCTTTAGTATCCCCCCGGCCTTCCGTGCGCCTGGTCATAATGGTCAGGCCGGTATTGTCCTGTAACTTGCCTAATTGGCTTTCCAACTTGGAAAGTCGATCCCAGTTCCCCGTGACTTGCATCAAAATGGCAAATTCACCCCCCAGCACGCTCATACGACTGTCTTCGATATTACATTTATTGTTATTAATGGCCTGACTGAGTTTGGCGATCAGGCCGGGCTGGTCTTCACCCAGGGCGGTAAGTACAAGGGAACTGCTCATGATGGGTTACCTAAATGTCATTTCAAACCCCTAATATACTGAAAGCGAGAACTCCGGGGCAACCCATGGCTAAAATGCCTGTCAGGACTGAGGATAGCGCTTGTCAGGGAGTCATCCCGACAGTACCATGTCGCTTTTATTTGGGTGTGAGGCTTGCATGATTCAGGGCAGCTTAGTGGCATTGGTAACACCAATGCTGGATGATGGTTCAGTCGACTCTGGAAGTTTGGCTCAACTTATTGAATTTCATATAGAAAATGGCACGGACGGTATCGTTGCCGTAGGCACCACCGGAGAGTCCGCTACGCTGGACGAAAAGGAGCACTGTGAGGTGGTCCGCCAGGTGGTGGAAATGGTCGCGGGACGTATCCCAGTCATAGCGGGTACTGGCTCAAATTCCACCCGCGAAGCCATCAGTCTGACCCAATGTGCCAAACAGGCCGGGGTGGATGCCTGCCTGCTGGTTACACCTTATTACAATAAACCAACTCAGGAAGGTCTTTACCAGCACTACAAGGCTGTGGCTGAGGCGGTGGATATCCCTCAGATCCTATACAACGTACCGGGGCGAACTTCTGTTGATATGTTGACGGAAACTGTTGTGCGGTTGTCTAAAGTGAAAAATATTGTTGGTGTCAAGGAAGCGACCGGTGATATCCAGCGGGCCAAAGATATTCTTGCCCAATGTGGTAATGAGTTTGCTTTGTATAGTGGAGATGATGCCACGGGCATGGAGTTTATGCTTTCTGGTGGGCATGGGGTGATTTCTGTAACATCCAATGTAGCCCCCAGGACTATGCATGAAATGTGTGTTGCTGCAATCGCAGGTGATAGAGAAACCGCAACACTTATTAATGACCGTTTAATGGGCTTGCATAACAAGTTGTTTGTTGAGGCAAACCCCATTCCGGTTAAATGGGCACTGTACGAAATGGGATTAATACCAAATGGAATTCGGTTACCACTGACTGTTTTGTCAGATTCACAACATGATGTCCTTCGGCAGGCCATGCAGCAGGCCGGTGTTATTTAACTTAAAGAATACAGTAGTAATGAAATCAGATTTATATTTAAAATTTATCGGGCTAGGTTTATCTGTAGTGATAATTTTCGGCTGTTCTTCCAGCCCGGATGATACCTATACCTATAGTCAAAGCAGTGCTGCACTTGAGATTCCACCAAATATGTCTCAACCTGTCACTAACCCTGAGTTTGAAATTCCAGGCATTAGTTCCCAGCAGACGACTTATTCAAGTTACTCAACTGCTGAGCAACAATCAAAGAAAGTTCTTCCCAAGTTAGGAAAAGAGATTTCATTTGTTCGGGATGGAAATCTATTCTGGCTGGAAATGAGCATGCGTCCTAAACAGCTATGGCCAATTTTAAGAAGTTTTATCGGTAAAACCGGATTTGAAATCAAATACTCGAACCAGTTGACTGGAACGATTGATACCAGTTGGCGTGAGAATGAAGATGGCGCCAGCCTGATGACTAGCCTGACCTCTGGTGATCAGGGAACCTACATGGATAAATTCCGGTTGCGTCTGGAAAGGGGCAAGGGCAACAAAACATTGTTATTTATTCGTCACAAAGGGGCGAGAATTGCCAAGGATGTTGTGAACAAAGATGCCTGGATGGTGGAAGATGAAGACGTTGACCCTGTCATTATTACCGAAACCGGAGAAGAAAAAACGCTATGGATAAGCCGTCCTTCTGACCATGAGCTTGAGATTGAGATGTTACAGAACTTCATGGTTTATCTGGGTCTGGATGAAGACGCGGTCGATAATGAACTGAGTTCATACAGTAATAAAAAGCTAGCCAGTATTGTCAGTAAAGGTAAAGGTGTTGCCCTTGAAGTTGGCGAAAACTTCCCTCGTACATGGCGACGGATTGGCCTGGCACTGGATCGCATGGGTTTTGTCGTAGAAGATCGAAATCGTTCTGCTGGCGTTTATTATATCAGCCTGCCGGAGCAGTATGAGACGACGGAAGAACAAACCTGGTTTGAGAAATTGTTCAACAAGGATCGAAAAGATATACCTCATGACTATTTACTCAGTATTTCCACCAAAGGAAATACGACCCACGTTATGATCAAGGCACGTTCGAAAGTACAAATTACTAACAAGATTGCTGAAAAGATTTTACGTCAACTTCAGGCTCACATTAGTTAACAGGGATATAAGCTTGCAATACGCCATTCTTGGAAGTGGTAGTCGAGGAAATGCAACCCTGGTGCGTTCGAGTAATACCTGCTTGTTGGTCGATTGTGGTTTTTCTGTAAAAGAAACAGAGTCACGCTTATCAAAACTGGATATCAGTGCAGATCAGATTGATGGGATCCTGGTGACCCATGAACACTCCGATCATAGTAAAGGCGTTGGTGCCTTATCCAGAAAATATGATATCCCTGTTTGGGCGACAAGAGGCACGACATCGGCGGCTCGTTTTGGAGTTGTTAATGACATACTGAACCTGGATGCTGAAACTGTCGTAGATTTTCAGGACTTGCGCATTCAGTCTTATCCCGTGCCCCATGATGCCCGTGAGCCTTGTCAGTATTGCTTTGATGATGGTAATAATCGGCTAGCGATTCTGACAGATGCGGGTAGTACAACCCCACTTATGCAACAAGTTATTAGTGGTTGTGATGCCCTGTTGCTGGAATGTAATCATGATAGTGATATGTTATGGCAGGGTAGTTACCCGCAGCGATTAAAAGAACGGGTAGCAGGGAATTTTGGTCATTTAAGCAATGAGCAGGCAGCTTCTTTTCTTCATAGTATCGATACTTCCTCACTGAAAAAACTGCTCGCTGTACATTTAAGTGAAAAGAATAATACTGAGGCCCTGGCAAGGTATACACTCGCTGAAACCCTGGATTGCGATCCTGACTGGTTACAGATTGCTGAGCAGGATGAGGTACTCGATTGGCAACATTTATAAATACTGATGTGATTGACTGAGTAGAGCGCGCGATGAAAAAACAAGACATTATTATCAAAGGCAAGGCAAAGACAGTTTATTCAACGGACGATCCAGATAAACTGATTCTTTATTTTCGAAATGATACCTCGGCCTTTGATGGCGAAAAGATTGAACAGCTCGATAGAAAGGGTATGGTCAACAACCGGTTTAATGCCTTTATTATGCAAAAACTGGAAGCCGCCGGTATTCCTACTCAGTTTGATAAATTGATTGCTGATGATGAGGTTTTGGTTAAAAAGCTCGACATGATTCCTGTTGAATGTGTAGTGCGAAATATCGCGGCTGGCAGTATTGTTCGACGCCTTGGTGTCGAAGAAGGCATGGATTTAAATCCTCCTACCTTTGAGTTTTTTCTCAAGAATGATGCTCTGCATGACCCCATGATCAATGATTACCATATCCTTTCATTTAACTGGGCAACGGAAGATGAGATTGCCAGAATGAAAGAACTGACATTTAAGGTTAATCAGGTTCTGACTGAATTATTCAAGCAGGCCGGGTTATTGCTGGTGGATTACAAACTGGAATTTGGCCGGTACCAAGGTGAAGTGACCCTGGGAGATGAGTTCAGTCCCGATGGTTGCCGATTATGGGATGCAAAAACCCGTGAAAAACTGGATAAAGACCGATTCCGCCAGGGATTGGGAGGTGTGGTTGAGGCCTATGAAGAAGTCGCTGGGAGATTGGGTGTCGATTTGACCTGATATACCTTGAGGGATTATCCCTTAATACACCTATATTAAAGTATATATATCAAGTGTCGCTATTTTATGGTGGAACAAGAGATTCCAGCATGTCTGGCAGACACATGAAACTATTACATCAATTAAATATATTCCGGGTTTTTTCCCGTCTGAAAGTAAGCCATAAGGTCTGGTTAAGTACCGGTGCCTTGCTGGCTGTGTTGGCTATTGTCTCACTTACCGCGATTACCAGTCTCCAGATAGCACAATCCCGATTTACATCCGTTGTAGAGGAAAGTCAGCCCCTTGCCGTAGGTTCTCTCGAGTTAGCTGAGAAATTGAACAAGGCGAATGCTTCTCTGGGATTTTATTTGCTGGGTAAAAACAGTGAAGACAAAACCCAGTTTGATCTTGCCCTGCATCAGATAGATGAGATTTTTGTCAGACTCAAGGGGATGGATGTTGTTGAGGATGATGAGACAACTAAGAATCTGGTGGAGGAAATCAAACAGGATGTAGACACCTACAAATCCTATCGTGACAGAATGCTGGAACTGGCCACGGATTTCGCCAAGAACCAGCCGGGTATCAGTATATCTGCGGGCAATATGAATCCCCTGGCCTTGAGTATTCAACAGAACCTGGCCGCCTTAATCTCACTTGAGGCAGATGAAAAGGCCAGTAAGAAACGGCGCAAACTGTTTTTTCAATTTACCAAGTTACGTCAGAACTGGATGAACCTGATTATTGCTACCCGCGCTTATATGGCTTTTCGGGCTGAATCTCAGATGGAGAATATTAAGCTTTATCGAGAGGGCTTTGAAGCCCAGCTTAAAGAAGTTGAAAAGCTGGCAGGGGCACTGAATTTTGAACAGGCCGACGCACTGGATCAGATTAAAAGCCAGCGTGAAGAATGGTATGGTCACCTTGAGGGCATGCTTGAAGTCCACAGTAGTGAGAAATGGCGAACCGATTCCTATCTAATTCGAACCGAGATTGGACCATTAGTACAAAGGATTAGTGATAATGTTAATAAACTGGTGACGCAGCAAAAAGAAATTACATTACAGACCAGTCAGGCTGTGTTATCGCAGGTGGGTGGAACGCGAAATATGATGATCATTTTATTGATCATTGGAGCTGTTGTAGGTGTGCTCGCCGCAGGCTTTATGAGTATGATGATTACCGTACCGCTTAATGAAACCGTATCTGCACTGGAAGATATTGCTAATGGTGATGGTGATCTGACTCGTCGTTTGAAAGTCAGAGGAAATGATGAAATAGCTCTCCTGGCTGCAGGCTTTAATCAGTTTGTAGAAAAAATACATCAGATCATGAGTAAGGTTTCAGGGGCAACTGCTCAATTAGCGGCTGCGGCAGAAGAAATGTCTATGATTACCGATGACACCAGTACTGGAGTTTTGAAACAACGCTCACAAACTGAAATGGTGGCAACTGCTATGACCGAGATGGCCAGTACGGCACAGGAGATGGCAAAGAATGCAGAAAGTGCAGCCGCCGGAACGAATGAGGCGGATAATAATGCAGTGGAAGGTCGTAAAATTGTTTCTGATGCGAAGGACTCAATCAATCATCTGGCCACTGAGGTTGAAACGGCAACACAGAAAATTAAAGAATTAAAACAACAAAGTGATCAAATCAGTACTATCGCTGAAGTGATTCGTGACATCGCTGAGCAAACCAACTTACTTGCCTTGAATGCGGCCATCGAGGCAGCACGGGCCGGTGAACAGGGACGAGGCTTTGCCGTGGTGGCAGATGAAGTAAGAAACCTGGCAAGCCGGACACAACAGTCTACCCAGGAAATTGAAAATATGATTAATCAACTGCAAAACGGTACTCAACAGGCAGCCGATGCCATGGAGCAGGGGCGTGAAAAGGCACAGGCCAGCGTTGAACAGGCCACTCGTGCTGAAGAGGCATTGAACAAGATCACATCTGCAGTCCATCAGGTCATGTCCATGAATACCCAAATTGCAGAGGCGGCCAACCAACAGGGTAATGTATCTGAAGAAATCAGTCGCAATATCAACACAATTACCGACGTTGCAGATACAACCAATGAAGGTACAGCACAACTGGCCAAGGCCAGTATGGAGCTGGCCCACCTTGCTACTGATTTGCAGGAAATGATCAGTCAGTTCAAGGTCTAGTCAAATATTGATCAAAAAGTCCTTTTTTTTCTCATAAATCCGTTTTTTTGCGATTTTCTCGCTAGCACTCCATGTAATTTCGTATAAAATCCCCTTTGATATTCAGCATCTATTAGCGCCGCTGATAGGACAACAACATAAGAAGTTCACACGGGTGTTATGAGTTCGAAAAGTTATACTGCAGAAGCCATTGAAGTCTTAAAAGGTCTTGAGCCGGTCCGCAAGCGACCTGGTATGTATACCCAGACCGAGCGTCCCAATCATCTCGCACAGGAAGTCATTGATAATAGTGTTGATGAGGCCATAGCAGGCCATGCCAGCAAGATTGAGATTACCCTGTTCAAAGATGGATCTCTTGAGGTCAGTGATGACGGTCGAGGGATGCCGGTTGATAAACATAAAGGTGAGAAAGTCTCCGGTGTTGAGGTGATTCTGACCCGCCTGCATGCGGGTGGAAAATTTTCTAATAAAAATTATCAGTTCTCTGGTGGTTTACATGGTGTTGGTATTTCTGTAGTGAATGCCTTGTCCAAGCATCTTGAAGTCTGGATCAAGCGTGATGGTAAGGAATACAACATGGCCTTTGCCAATGGCAAGCCAGTATCAAAGCTGGAAGTTATTGGTAAAGTCGGCCAGCGCAATACTGGTACAACACTCCGGTTCTGGCCAGATAAGAAATATTTTGATTCACCAAAATTTTCAGTTTCTCGTCTGAAACATGTTTTACGTGCCAAAGCGGTACTATGTCCTGGCTTACATGTTCAGTTTACTGATGAGGCAAGTGGTGAAACTGATGAATGGTATTATCAGGATGGGTTAAAAGATTATCTACTTGATACCTTAGCAGATGCTGAGCTTATTCCATCTGATGCATTTATAGGAAGTATCAGCGGAAATGAGGAAGTGGTTGACTGGGCTCTGGCCTGGGTACTGAACAGTGAGAATTCAGTTAGTGAAAGTTATGTCAACCTGATTCCTACTGTTCAGGGTGGAACCCATGTCAATGGTTTGCGTACTGGTTTAACCGAAGCAGTGCGAGAGTTTTGCGAATTTCGTAATCTGGTTCCAAGAGGTGTCAAAATTACGCCCGATGATGTCTGGGACAAGGTTAACTATATTCTCTCAGTGAAACTGCTTGATCCACAGTTTAGTGGTCAGACCAAGGAGCGACTTTCATCTCGTGAATGCACACCCTTTGTCTCAGGTGTTATTAAAGATGCCTTTGGCCTTTGGTTAAACCAGCATATTGAAGATGGTGAACGAATTGCCGAACTGGTTATTAGCAGCGCACAAAGCCGGTTAAAGGCAGGTAAAAAGGTTGTTCGTAAAAAAATCACCCAAGGACCAGCCCTGCCAGGCAAGTTAGCTGATTGTACTTCACAGGATCTGGAGCAGGCTGAATTGTTTCTGGTAGAAGGTGACTCAGCAGGAGGCTCGGCCAAGCAGGCACGAGATCGAGTGTTCCAGGCCATCATGCCGCTACGCGGTAAGATCCTGAATACCTGGGAAGTGGATTCAGCACAGGTCCTGGCTTCGCAGGAGGTACATGATATATCCGTAGCAGTAGGTGTTGATCCTGGCAGTGATAATCTTAAGAACCTGCGCTATGGCAAAATCATCATACTGGCAGACGCTGATTCCGATGGTCTCCATATTGCTACATTATTATCTGCCCTGTTTTTACGACACTACTGGCCCTTGGTGATGGCGGGGCATATCTATGTAGCCAAACCCCCCCTGTTTCGCATCGATGTTGGTAAAGAAGTATTTTATGCACAGGATGAGGCTGAGCAGCAGGGCATTATGGATCGTATTGCCGCTGAAAAGATTAAAGGTAAGATCAGTATTACTCGCTTTAAGGGCCTGGGTGAGATGAACCCACTGCAACTACGAGAAACCACCATGGACCCTGAAACACGCCGTCTTGCGCGACTGACCATTAAACCGGGTGATGGTACTCAACAATTGATGGATATGTTGCTTGCCAAGAAACGTTCAGCCGATCGTCGTCGCTGGTTGGAAGATCATGGCGACCTTGCAGAAGTTTAAATAGATAAAGTAGTACAATGGCTAAGAAAACTATCAATACGCAGATATTTGAAGACAATATTGAACGTCTCCCTCTAAAAACCTTTACGGAGAAGGCATACCTGAATTATTCCATGTATGTCATTCTTGACCGTGCCCTGCCACATGTTGGTGATGGCCTGAAACCGGTACAAAGGCGAATTGTCTATGCCATGTCTGAATTAGGACTTAAGGCTGGTTCCAAGTTTAAAAAATCTGCCCGTACTGTGGGTGACGTACTAGGTAAGTTTCATCCCCATGGTGATAGCGCCTGCTATGAAGCCATGGTCTTAATGGCTCAGCCTTTTTCTTATCGCTACCCATTACTTGAGGGGCAGGGTAACTGGGGTTCACCGGATGATCCAAAGTCCTTTGCTGCTATGCGTTATACAGAGTCTCGCCTGTCGGCGTTTTCAGATTTACTGTTATCAGAACTTGGCCAGGGAACTGTAGACTGGCAACCCAATTTCGATGGCAGTCTGAAAGAGCCGACCTTACTTCCTGCTCGTGTACCCCATGTTTTATTGAATGGTACAACCGGGATTGCTGTCGGCATGGCAACGGACATTCCACCCCATAACCTGGGAGAAGTCTGTCAGGCTGCCATTCATTTGCTGGATAATCCAAAGGCAAAAACCAGTGAACTTTGTAAATTTGTCAAGGCACCGGACTATCCAACTGATGCAGAGATTATCACACCAAAAACAGATATTCGTAAGATGTATGATACTGGACACGGCAGTATCCGAATGCGTGGTCGGTATGAAATAGAAAGTGGTGATATCATTATTACTGCCTTACCTCACCAAACTTCGCCTGCCAAGGTACTGGAGCAAATCGCCGGTCAAATGCAGGCCAAGAAACTTCCCCTGGTGGTAGATCTTCGCGATGAGTCTGATCATGAGAATCCTACTCGCCTGGTTGTTGTACCTAAATCTAATCGCGTGGATGTTGATGAGTTGATGGCGCACTTGTTTGCGACAACCGATCTTGAACGCACTTACCGAGTCAATATGAATGTCATTGGACTTGATGGCCGACCAGGGGTGCAAAACTTAACATCGATGTTGTCTGAGTGGCTGGCCTATCGTATGGCCACCGTAAAACGAAGACTTGAATATAGACTGGATAAGGTCAGTAAACGTTTGCATATTCTGGATGGTCTGTTGATTGCCTTCTTGAATATTGATGAGGTGATCAAAATCATCCGCACCAATGACAAACCCAAACCTGTTTTGATGAAACGGTTCAAGTTATCGGATGAGCAGGCTGAGGCGATTCTGGAGTTAAAGCTTCGTCACCTGGCGAAACTGGAAGAAATGACCATTAAGACAGAGAAAAAGGAACTTGCAGAAGAAAGGGATTATCTGGAAAAAACACTGGGTTCAAAACAGCGTATGAAGACGCTGATCAAAAAAGAACTTAAAGACATTATTGAGAATTTTGCAGATAAGCGTCGTTCACCAGTTGTTAAACGGGATGCTGCACAGGCACTGGATGAAACCTCTCTAATCAGTTCTGATCCTATTACGGTTGTATTATCTGATAAAGGCTGGGTCAGGGCTGCCAAAGGGCATGAGATGGATCCATTGTCGCTGACCTATAAATCAGGCGATAGTTATCTTGATAGTCAGCTTGGAAAATCAAATCAACTGGCAGTATTTATTGATTCAACAGGACGTTGTTATTCCTTGCAATCGCATACACTCCCTTCAGCCAGAGGGCAGGGTGAGCCATTAACAGGTCGCTTAAGCCCACCCAGTGGGGCCACATTCCGTGGTGTCATTATTGGAGACCCGGAACAGCTATGCCTACTGTCGACGGATCAGGGGTATGGCTTTGTTGTAAAACTGGAAGACATTGTGACTCGCAATAAAAAAGGTAAAGGGGTATTGAAAGTTCCTGTTGGTGCGAAAGTCCTACCACCTGTACTGGTTAATGATATGGAAACACATTGGGTAGCTGCTGCCACAAATGAGGGACGTCTGCTGATTCATCATATTGAAGAATTACCTGTTTTACCAAGAGGCAAGGGTGTCAAAATCATTAATATCCCATCGGCCAAGGCCAAGAGCCGTGACGAATTCGTTACGGCTGTAACTGTAATAAACGAAGATGATAGTATTGTTATTCATTCTGGTAAACGACATAAAGTCCTTAAACCAGAAGACATGGAACATTATGAGGGTGAACGTGCCCAGCGTGGTCATAAACTGCCACAGGGTTTTCGTAGTGTCGATCGGATGTTACCTGAAGAATAACTAATTCTGTTTGGCTGGCAGGACAATAATATCCTGCTTGTTACCTATTTTATGTAATTTGCGAAGTATTTTTTCTGCACGGTCAATCAGGTTTTGTAATCTTTCGTTGTCAGGTGAAATGGGTTTCAAGGATTTCCATAGCAGATAGGCTTCCTGTACTTTCCCTTTACTGTATAGTCTACGCCCTTCAGTGATTGTTTTATCAACATAATCTTCAGTCTGCTCTTCAAGAATATTTTTAAATTTTAATACCTGGCCATTTTTTTGATCTTCAACAGGAAGAAGATTGATGTTTTGATGGGCCATGTTGAAATCCCCCTTTGCCAGGGCCATTTGAGCCGTTCGTAGAGTTTTTTTGCCACTTTTGCTCAGCTTTCTTGAACGTAGCTGAATTGCCTGCTCAAGTTGTTTGGATGCTTCAATGAATTTATTCTGAAAATATGGCGAGGGTGTTAATTGATTGGCAATTTTAAGGCACTGTTTTGCTACTTCAAGTTCATGATTCTTTATCGAGTCAGATACACACTCAATCAAAGTTTTACTGGTAGAATCAATATCAAGGTTATGGTCCTGTAATAACCATCTTGCAGAATAATTTTTAGGAATGACCCTGGAAATTTCATTTCTTATTTTAGAATCATTGATTAACCATTGAGTTTTATTTTGAAGTATTCTTAGTTTTAACTGCTTCAAGTAAACAGTTCTTTTGTGGATGAATTCGTTATGGGCCTTCTTTAATTTTCGATTATTAGGTAATTTGTCCAGGCCATACTCATAGGTCTCATCAGCATGGTGCCAGTCCCGTTTTATAAGATACTGAGCACCTTTTTCCAGAATATCCTGCTCAAATAATCCTGCGAGTTTTACGACAGTTTCCTTCTGTCTCATCAGTTGGTTATAATTCTTATGGTCTTTTTGAATGTAATAAAGGGTGTCCAGGGCTTTCCCATAGTCTTTATTTTTAATCCAGATATCGATTTGACCGGGCAGATTTTCATCCAGTGAATGGATGTAGGCACAGCCAGGTAAGAGTAAAGAGAAGATAAAAATATTTATGAAACGCATCAGGCTCAGGCGACAATTTTTCGGGCCACAATCTCTGAGAGTTGGGTATCGATAGTCTGGCTGTATTCTTCTTTGAGGTCAGTTATCAGGTAAGTTGTAACAGGCTCACTGATTCCTCTGAGTTTAATAGACTGGTTGCGATGGGCAATAATTTGCCACTGAACATCAGGGTCCTTAACCAGGGAATCGGTAACAACAATCTGATCTTTTTCTGCCACAGTATGTAGACGGGACGCAATATTTACCGCATCACCAACAACGGTGTACTGCATACGGTCATTAGATCCCAGGTTCCCTGCCAGCATTTCGCCACTATTAATACCAATCCGGAAATGGATAGGTACCTGGCCATCAATGATACGTTCTTTATTAAGGATTGTTACCAGGCGTTGAATCATAACTGCGCAGGCGATGGCGTTAAGCTTATGATTCTTGTCTTCTTCAGGGGCTCCAAAGATCATCATGGCACAGTCACCCATAAATTTATCTATGGTACCGTGGTAGAGGCGGGTAACGATCGAAATATAGGAAAAGTATTCATTGAGCAGGTTGGCCACTTCTGCAGGCGGGAGTTTCTCTGTGATCGAGGTGAATCCCACGATATCGGCAAATACAGCCGTAGCAGTGACATGTTTACCACCGAGTTTAACATGGTCGAGGTTTTGCATAATTTGTTTGGCCACACTAGGTGATACAAACCGGGAAAAGGCATTTTCAACCTGGGACTTTTCCAAAAGCCCTGTTGCCATATTGTTCAAAGAATTCATCAGGAAACCAATTTCATCATTACGCTTTTCTTCAAGGCGGAATTTATAGTTTCCAGAGCTAATTGCTCTACTGGCATCCATCAGATCGTTAATAGGACGAGTGAGTCGTTTACCCAGATAAAATGCTGTGATCACGCCCAGTATAATCATGATAATAGTGGCAGCAATAATTGCCTGAATGGTCTGAGCAATAGCGATATGCATGCTTGATTTGTTAAAGATTACCAGGGCATGCCCAATAATCAGGTTCTGGAATGTAACAGGAATCAAATAAGAAATGACCTCTATTTCATTTCCCTGAGTATCACCACTGTTCCATTCAATGGCATAGGTTGTCTCATCTAGCTGAGCCGCAGAACGGTATAAGCTAATGATATCCTTGGTTGGTGTCATTCCTGAGTTGGCGATGACCTTTCCCTCTTCATTATATACAACACTTCCGAGTGTATTTTTGTTGGCTGTCAGGTTACTGGTAGTCACCATTAAACTCAGTGTGTCGTCTGAAAGTATCAGTTCCTTGGAGGATTCAGCCAGCTGGTTTACGACCGTCTTACCAAAATCATTCATTTGCTGACCGAGGATACGAGTCTGGTTATTGGTGACAACCACACCCAGTAGCACCATGCTCACGGCAATCAATAGCGTCAGTACCAGGGCAAGCTTATGGGCGATACCAAATTTGTCGGGGAGAAACTGAGCAACATAGGGGGCCAGCCAGTTTCTACAAACCAGGAATCTTGGCTTTAGCCATTCAAGAATTGATGTCATATGACCTTTGGGCATAGTCTCAAAATAGTCAGTTTTTACAAGTAAATTAGGCGTGAAGAATATCTTGTAAATCAAATAGTAACACAATTTTTGTGATTTCTGGAGAAGCTTCATGGCGTTCTGAAATCCAGTCAATGAGATCATAGCACTTATCCTGTAATGATCTTTTTTCGATTGTATAAATATTAATCATTCGAAGTAGAAGTTAGGAGCAGTTCGCATTTTTTGTTCAAATTTCACTTTTATGTTGACCATGCTATCTGTATGGAGTGGCAGGCATGCCACTATAGTAACTATGCTCAACTTAGGGTAAATCAGGAGTAAAATACGGGAAGATCACCCGATACGATATTCGACGTTTATGAATGACAGTAATCAAAAATTAGTTCATACCCTGGGATGGTTTTCCCTTGTTAATTTAGGGATATTTATTCAGGCCAGTCTTAGCCTCAGTATCCTGGGATTGGATGGTTACCTGAGCCAGTATGGAATCAGTATGCTGGAAATCAGTCTGGGTGTGGCTGGTATCGGGGTATTTGGTGCCCTGGTCATGATACTGGCATCAAAACCCATTATCTGTCTTTTTTTGAAACCAACCTCGGCAAAGAATAGTAAGGACACCAAGGTACAACAGCTCAGGCTTATTGTAGAAATACAGGCTGAAAAAGCCGATATACCTGTGCCTAGCCTGGCTGTATATTCATCAGAAGAAATTAATGCCTTTGCGATAGGAACAGGTGGCCGGCATAGTATGCTGGTAGTCAGCCAGAAATTACTGGATAGTCTCAGTCTGGACGAACTATCAGCGGTAGTGGGGCATGAACTGACCCATATCGCCAATGGTGATATGTTGACCCTGACCCTGATTCAGGGTGTGGTCAATATGTGTGTTCATTTTCCTGCCCATATCCTGGGACAGTTATTTGACCGCCTGGTGTTCCGTGATCCTCATCGAGCCCCCGTGACCAGGGCCATAAGCATAATACTACAGCTGTTACTGGCCGGACTGGCGAGTCTGGTGGTCATGTGGTTTAGCCGCCAGCGAGAGTTCACTGCCGATGTGGGAGGGGCTAAACTGGCCGGTCACGGAGAGATGATGGCCGCTTTACGATCACTGCAGACGGATGTTGATACCGAGCCTTCGATGTACCCCTTTGTGGTATTTGGAATGAACAGTCATATCCTTCATGGCAGTCTATTGCGTTATTTTTCCTCCCATCCAAGCATTCAGGAGAGAATTCAGGCCCTGGCAAAAGTCCAGTAGTGGGTTTGTGCTGGCAGGTAAGTTAAAATACTGCCTTTATTGCTGGAGGTAGTAGAGAAATGACCCTGATTCGTCCTTTTGCCGGGTTACGACCCGTCCCGGAACAAGCAGAGGCCGTAGTGGCCCCCCCTTATGATGTATTGAATACAGAAGAGGCTCGAGTTCGGGCGGAAGGGCGTCCTTATAGCTTTTTACATATATCCAAACCAGAAATCGATTTACCGGCTGGTACTGACCCCTTTAGTGCCGAAGTGTATGCCAAAGGTGCAGAGAATCTTTCTAATATGCAGCAACAGGGAATTCTCAAACAGGATTCACAACCCTGTTACTACCTTTACCGTCTGATTATGGATGGTCACCAACAAACGGGTCTGGTCGCTGTGGCCTCAGTCCCGGATTATGATACCAACCGAATCAGAAAACATGAATTTACCCGACCTGATAAAGAAGATGATCGCGTGCGCCAGGTCGATGCCCTCAATGCCCAGACAGGACCTGTTTTTCTGACCTACCGTCATAATAGTCAGGTCGATACCCTGGTTGAAAAGGTCTGTCAGGAGAAGCCTGAGTATAATCTCACTGCTGATGATGGTGTTCAGCATACGATCTGGGTTGTTAAAGATGCCGCACAGATTAATGAACTGACACAGGTTTTTGATGCAATGGACTGCCTGTATATTGCCGATGGCCATCATCGTTCTGCTGCAGGTTCACGTGTTGCCGCCATGCGTAAGGAAGCTAATACACAGCACACGGGTGATGAATCTTACAACTATTTTCTGAGTGTGATATTCCCTGACAATCAGATGAAGATCCTGGATTACAACCGTGTTATCAAAGACCTTAACGGCATGGACACACAGTCTTTTATTCAGGCCGTTTCAGAAAGTTTTAACTGCCAACAGGTAAATGCCCCAGTGAAGCCGGCAGGTCCGGGTGAATTTGGAATGTATCTTGAGGGACAATGGTACAGGTTGACGATTAATGATGAATTGATACCAAAAGATGACCCTGTTAAACGTCTTGATGTTAGCCTGTTACAGGATAATCTGGTCGAACCTATTCTTGGAGTTTCAGATCCAAGACGTGATAAAAGAATTGATTTTGTCGGTGGTATACGTGGGCTTTCCGAACTGGAGAAGCGGGTAAATAGTGGTGAGATGGCGGTGGCCTTTTCACTTTATGCTACCAGTCTTGATGCCTTAATGTCAGTTGCTGATGCAAATGAGGTAATGCCACCGAAATCAACCTGGTTTGAACCCAAATTGGCGGATGGCCTGGTATCCCATGTGCTGGATTAGATGAAATAAAGGCTCACTGATTAAATCAGTGAGCCTCTTCAAAATCGTAATTTAATTCAGTTCCTGGTTGTTGCAGGAAATGGCCCTGGATAAAGTTAACACTGCATTGCCAGAGTACGGCCAGACTATTGGCATCTTCAACAAAGGCGGCAATCGTCTGAATATTTCTGGAAGATGCCTCTTCTGCTATCGATTTTACTTTCTCCTGATTTTCCATGCTCTGGGGTAGGTTTATAATCAGGTCCATATGTACCTTAATGTAATTGACAGAGATGTGCTTCAGTGACTGGAAGGTGTTTTGTTCCACTCCAAAATTCTCAAGTGATGTGCGGCAGTTTAATTCTCTCAGACCATTGATAACCTGTTTCGCCTGTTTCAGGTAATTGAGTGCGGTTTCTTCGCTGATTTCCAGAACTATATTATTAGGATCGATTTTACTGGCATGTAATCGTTCCCTGAACCAGCCAAGAAATTCTTCATCACAAAGTGAACTTGCTGATAATTTAACAAAGAAACGTGTTTGTTCTCCGGCCTGTTGTTTTTGAGATAATAGCATCAGGGTATTCATTATGACCCAGCGATCAATAAAGTTCATCATGTGCATTTGCTCAGCCGCTGGAATGAATTCACGTGGTGCTATTTCTTCATTTTCATCATCCAGCATCCGAACCAGAACTTCATAATGAGCACCAGGTTCTCCATGTAAACTGACGATAGGCTGGAAAACCAGTTTGAAGTGATTGGTCTTCAGCGCCTGTTTGATCTTCTGTCCCCAATGACTAACCTGTTCATGCTCAGCCATATCTTCAATCGCTGGGTTATACAGATGATTGCGATTACCACCATCTTTCTGCGCCTGCTGACAGCCTTTTTCGGCTCTTTTGATACACTCATCGGCATGGGTTGCAGTTTCGTTGATTAAGCTAATACCTATACTGGCTGAAGTTGTGATTGATTGTTCACCAATTTCGCAGATATGTTCATGAATTAGTTTACACAGTGATGCAGCTATATTGCTTGCCTTACGCGTATCTACATCATCTATTAGTAGGACAAACACTGGTCCTGCATATCGGGCAATAATCCCAATTTCACTGATACGACTTTGTAGCATACCAGCGACTTCTGTGAGCAGCATATCAGCTGTGGAAATGCCATCTGTCTCTTTTAATTCGTCATACTTATCCAGTGTAATAAATAGTAATGCGCCACGTGTTCTGCCTTCGATGGCTCGTGCAATGAGCATGTCAAGTTGTTCAATGAAAAAGTTTCGGTTGTATAAGCCAGTCAACAGATCCTGTTGAGTCATTGCACTGAGTTTTTGTTCCAGCTCCTTGCTCATTGTCTGGTCGCGGATAATGATCTGGGTGCAGGCTTCACCCTCCATGCTGGCAGGAGAGAATTCCATAGTGATCTTAAATTGTTTACCCGCGACATGCTGGCCATGCACATCCAGGGTGCTCGCCATGACATTTCCCTTTGTATAACTACGTAAAAACTCTTTTAAGGTCGAATGGTCTTCACTGCTGACCATATCCATAATTGGCAGGCCCTGAATATCATCCTGATCTTCATAACCGAACATATTCAGGTAGGCATTATTGGCATAGATATGCATTCCATCATGGACATAGGCAATGGCATCTCGAGAACTGTCTATCAGAGCACGTGCACGCTTTTCAGTTTCATGCAGCATTTGTTCACATCTACGGTGGGCACGTCGATCTTTCAGATCAGATAATTCACGTTTAATAACATGCTTGAGACGCTCTGCATGGTTTTCTGGAATAGTATCTCGCGCACCATGTTTGAGAATTTCATTTTGTTTATTTTCCGGGCTACCTGCAGGTATCACGGCAATAAAGGGGATATCTCGGCCAGAATTATTTATCACATCTATCGCTTGTCTGGCGGACAGACCGGGTGAATTGAGTTTACCCAGGATCAGGTCGACCGGGTTATCATCCAGAGTAGTGAGCATATCCTCTTCATTATCGACACTCATGTCTCTGACAATATGACCGGCTTTTCTCAATATATTGATATAGGCTTCGGCCTCTTCAGAGGATTCAAAAATGGTGAGAAGTCTGAGTAGTTTATCGCTATCCATCAGGGGCAAGCTGTCCAGTCAATATCGTTATTATGAAATTTAGGTATTTATTATAATAGAATAAACAGCGGGAAATATATTCAGCCACAGATTATTCGAATTATTGAACTCTGAAGGGGGCTTGAATCAGATTATCGACCAGATTGAATCGAAATCTTCCTTATCATCCGGCCCTGTCTGTTAGTCGGTTCTTCTTTTTCTGTCTGTTCTGCCACATCAAACTCGAATTGGGCAAAAAAGCCGGTATTTCTTAACTGTTTGGTCAGGGATATTCCCATACGTTTACCCAGAATGCGCATTTCCAGCTGGTTGCCTACTCGAAAGGGGACCGGGCCTGTAATCAGAGTTTTAGGTTGTTTGATGGCAGGCAATTCGGGCAACATCAAGGTTCGCTTATAGTCCTCATCATTTTCAGAAAAGGCCGACTTGATTCCGATGGCGGCTGCATCGGGGGTGAGCATTTCAACACCAAGGGACACGCCCTGTTCTTTAATCTGTTTCATCCATTTAACAACTCCAATACCCCATTTCCAGGTATGTCCATCACCACTTCGCTGGATTCCAACCAGTTCCCCTACCTGGATATTAGTATCACTGGTAGGTTTATTGGCAATACAGTAGCCGTTTGCGCTTTCATTTACCATGGCCCAGGTCTCGATGTGGTAATAACTCTGGCCTACATGTAAATTAATCTGGGTATCGTTGTTATCCGGTTCTTCGATTGTCATACCGGGATCAGGTTTGATACCGGGATAAATCATGTCCCATACATCGGGCTGTGAATCATTAACGTCATTAATGTTAGAACTGCCAAAATGGGCCGTTTTTATGAATTTATCCTTGGTTTGGCGTGTGTAGCTGGCGGGATCATCCTTTCTGGAGTAATTGCCGTCACTGATAACCTTGTGGGTCGAACTTAGGCCCAGGGTAATACGCAGCTTTTCATTTTTATGTACCCTTGGGAATTGGCGTTTAGGCACGATACCCCAGGCAATCAACAGGCGACGTAATAAATCATGTGACAGTTCATTACGCTGCATTTCAATACCTGGCAGGGTGGTAGTTACCATGTCGGTACTGTTTTTCAATTCTTCCTGCACGATCATGGCCAGGTCACCGGTATCGATAATTCGACACTCGGAATCATCAGGTTGTTTCTCAGTGGTCAAAGCCAGGGAGCGGGGAGGCGCATGTCCTAACAGGTTTACCGCAAAGTGCGACATTACCGATTGCTCTGTTCGAGCTGATATATGGCATTGGCGTGACCAGCGTTCAAGGGCTGTATGCACTTTGCTGATTTCACCCTGGCGTAATCTGTAAGGGGACGCCAGGTATGTCAGTAACAGGCGAAGGTATTCATGCTGGACGGTGCTGTGCAGATTGTGCTTCCGGTGGGCGTCACTAACATCGATTTTTGTCAGTTTTCTGGCTTCTGCAAAATAATACAGCTTATGGATATCAGCCCAGATATTTTTTGGATAAGGTTCATAGGCCTGATAACTGGTGAGCAGGACATGACTCAGGGAGGTCAGACTGCGGTGAATCAGTTTGCTTAACAGTTTTTTATCGGTAAACAGGAAGGTATTGGCCAGTACATCCTCAATGGCGATCTTATAGCCCATGGCCTGAGCTGCAAAAATCTCGCGGCAGGCCGAGGCCACCTTGTAATTTTTATCGGCCAGGGGGAAATTGACACCAACATAGTATTTTTTCATAGTGCTGGTGATATAGAAAATGGGCTCGCGCATTTTTTCCAGGAAAAAGATGCGCTGCTGGAAAGAATACTGGAGATAGTTAGTGTCTTTTAGAACCCGGTATATGAGACGCGCGGTCTCGCCCAGATTTGCCCGTGGTAAATCTGCTATCCATGGTTCTAGTTTTTTGGCCCTAATATCGAACGAGTTTTTATCTGGTTTGGTCCGTTCCGGTATTTCCAGGCCAATCTGAGTCCGTGCCACTAACGTTTACACCCTTAAAAAACTGTTAGATTTGTATAAAATTTCCCCAAGTCATTGAATTATGACCTATTTACTTGACATTGGACAAGTATAGATTGACATATTTTTCATGCAAGTAAAAAACCATAATAATTATAATAGGTTAGCCTGGATGAGTTGCTTCGAAGCATTCCCTGGAATGTCTCGTACCAGTTTGGGAACCAGGTAACCGGGAAGGCTATGACTGATCGTTTGTATCAAGCCAATGGCATCCTGATCCGAGACTTCAAAATGGTGAGCTGCTTTGACTTTGTCTAACTGATGCAGGTAATAGGGCAGGATGCCGGCGGAAAAAAGTCCTCGACTCAGATCACTCAAGGTCTCGGGGGTATCATTAACACCTTTTAAAAGTACGGACTGGTTTAGTAGTGTTACCCCAAGCTGAGAAAGTCTGCTCAGGGCATGCCTGACTGGTTCATCAATTTCCCGGGCATGATTGCAATGGGTGACCAGGATGGTTTGCAGAGGCAGTGAAGACAGCCAGTTGAGTAATCCAGTATCAATGCGTTCCGGTAGCACAATAGGTAATCGCGAATGTATCCGCAGGCGTTTCAGATGGGGTATGTCTGCCAGTTGCTGGCCGAGAAGCTGTAGACGGTGATTGCTTAGACTAAAGGGGTCCCCCCCACTCAAAATGACCTCCTCAATTCGGTCATCGGCCCGAATATAGTCCAGGATTTGTGGCAAATTCGGTGGAGTAGAGCTGCTATCGCCATAGGGAAAATGGCGGCGGAAGCAATATCGACAATGAATGGCACAGGCACCCGTTGTAATCAGTAAAACCCGCCCGGTGTATTTGTGTATCAGTCCGGGGACTGGGCTCGCATCAAGGTCAGCCACCGGGTCATCACTGAATCCTTCAGGAGGGGTATCCAGTTCGCGATGAAGGGGGAGGACTTGTAAAAGCAGGGGATCAGCCGGATTGCCTTTTTCAATCCGTCTGAGATAACTCCAGGGAACCCGCAGGGGAAACAGGCTGGCGGCCTTGCTGGCAGCTGGTAATAGGCTACCTGGAAGCTGAAGCTGTTCCAGGAGTATGACCGGGTCACGAATGGACTCGGCCAGGGATTTTTGCCAGTCTTCAGTCTGCCATGTGCCGGCAATTCGGGTTATCATATCGGACTTCATCGATTTATATTCACCAAAGTAACGGAACAAGAGCATACCATGGCAAGTTATAGTACAAACGAATTTAAGAGCGGGCTGAAAATCATGATGGACGGTGACCCCTGTGCCATCATCGAAAATGAGTTCGTCAAACCCGGCAAGGGCCAGGCCTTTAACCGTGTCAAAATCCGCAATCTGAAAACAGGGCGAGTACTGGAAAAGACCTTTAAGTCAGGTGATTCTGTCGAGGCCGCCGATGTCATGGATACGGAAATGCAGTACCTCTACAACGATGGTGAGGCCTGGTATTTCATGCACCCGGAAACCTTTGAACAGTTGGGCGCCGATGACAAGGCCATCGGTGAGAACCTCAAGTGGCTCAAGGAACAGGATATGTGGACAGTCACCCTGTGGAACGGCGTACCTATCGCGACTACTCCCCCAAATCACGTCTCCCTGACAGTGACTGAGACTGACCCCGGTGTGCGTGGTGACACCTCAGGTGGTGGCGGCAAACCAGCAACCTGCGATACCGGTGCAGTTGTACGTGTTCCCCTGTTTATCGATCAAGATGAAACCATCAAGGTGGATACCCGTACAGGTGAATACGTCGGCCGGGTGAAAGACTAAGCCAAATTAGTATGCCCAGCGGCAGCGACCCATTGGCCAGTCTGAAAATTCGGGCCCGGATTCGAAAACGAATCCGGGCCTTTTTTGATGCCCTGGGTGTCATGGAGGTCGAAACGCCGATCCTGGCCCGGGCCGGGGTGACGGATCCCCATATCGATAGCCTGCAAACCAGCTGGTCAGACCACAGCGAAACCGTCTACTTACAAACATCCCCCGAATATGCCATGAAGCGCCTGCTGGCGGCAGGCAGTGGCCCCATCTACCAGCTCAGTAAGGTGTTCCGTCATGGTGAAAGGGGCCGACAGCACCACCCCGAATTCACCATGCTGGAATGGTATCGGCCGGGTTATGACCATCATCGCCTGATGCTGGAGCTGGATGATCTGATCAGGAAATGTCTGTCAGAACACCTGGACTTAGAACATAGCGTGTTCCTCTCCTATCGACAGGCCTGGCTGGAAACTATCGATATCGACCCATTTACAGCTAATACCGAACAACTAAAGGCCTATATCGATCAGCAGGGCATCGATGTAAGTGGCCTTGATGATGAAAGAGATGACTGGTTGCAGCTGATCATGACCCACTGTATTGAACCGGCCTTGCCAAAGAACACACCTTTTTATATATACGACTTTCCATCTAGCCAGGCTGCCCTTGCAAGGATACGACATGATAATCCGCCGGTGGCGGAGCGGTTTGAGTTGTATATAAATGGTATGGAGCTGGCGAATGGGTTCCATGAATTGATCGATGCCGATGAGCAAAGGAAGCGGTTTGAAATGGATTTGATCAAACGTCAGCAGATGGGAAAGGTGGCCATGCCGATTGATGAGAAGTTGTTGAATGCTTTGCCTGATATGCCGGACTGTGCGGGGGTGGCGGTTGGGGTGGATCGGTTGCTTATGGTGGCGGTGGGGGCGGCCGCTATTGATGAGGTGTTGAGTTTTGTGGTTGATGAGTGATTAATAAGTTCCCTCTCCCTCAGGGAGAGGGCTAGGGTGAGGGTGGTTTAGGTTTTGTGGTTTTAACTTTTAAATTGAATCGCTATCGCGATGGCCTGATCTAAATCCGTTCTCGAACGGATGGTCGAGATACTTTTTTAAGGACAAAAAAGTATCCAAAAAGTCCTCCTCCTGAGATGGCGCAAGTATGTGTTTGGGTTTTGGTTTTTTAAAATATAGATAGGTGGCTGCATGGACGCCGCCGCATTGGCAGAGGGCTATGGATAGCCCTTCTGCCAATGCTCAACAAAAAACCAAAATCCGAACACACGTTTGCGCCATCTTCGGAGGCAATGGTTTTGGGTACTTTTGCCGAAACAAAAGTACCTCGTCTGTCAGGACGAGACCTGACTTAGATTCAGTTCGACGATAGTCGACACAAATTACAAAGAAAAGAGCACAAAACTAAAATTTATCACCCCACCCTAACCCTCCCCTGCGAGGGGAGGGAACCCCATCGGGGGCCTGGGGTACACCAAAGTCCCCCAAAAATATGGAAAATTCCCCCCTAAACCTTTAATATCCCCCTCCCTTGATTAACCAGTAGCCAAATGAAAACCCTCCATATCAAAACCTTCGGTTGCCAGATGAACGAATACGACACTGCCAAGATGGCCGACGTGTTGAAGGCATCCCATGGCCTGGCCCTGGTGGATTCGGCAGATAAGGCGGATGTGTTGTTGCTGAATACCTGTTCGGTACGGGAGAAGGCGCAGGAGAAGGTGTTTTCCATGTTGGGGATGTGGCGGCCGCTGAAAGAGGCCCGGCCCGAGGTGATTATTGGTGTGGGGGGCTGTGTTGCCAGCCAGGAAGGTGAGGCGATCCTTAAAAGGGCGCCTTATGTGGATCTGGTATTTGGTCCTCAGACCCTGCATCGCCTGCCGAATATGGTGAATGATGTTCTATCGGAGCGTCAGCCATCCATCGATATCAGTTTCCCGGAGATTGAGAAGTTCGATTACCTGCCCAAGCCTGAGGCAGAAGGGCCATCGGCCTATGTCTCTATTATGGAGGGTTGCTCCAAGTACTGTACCTTCTGTGTGGTGCCTTATACCCGTGGTGAGGAAGTCAGCCGGCCTTTCGACGATATTATCGCCGAGGTGGTGCAGTTGGCGGAGCAGGGGGTGCGTGAGATTAATCTGCTGGGTCAGAACGTGAATGCCTATCGTGGCCCCATGCACGATGGTGGGATTGCCGACCTGGCCCTGTTGATTCACTACGTGGCGGCCATCGAGGGTATTGACCGGATTCGTTACACCACATCCCATCCCATGGAGATTTCCGATAGCCTGATCCAGGCCTATGCCGAGGTGCCGGAGTTGGTGAGCCATTTACACCTACCAGTACAGAGCGGTTCGGACCGGATCCTGGCCCAGATGAAGCGCAAGCACACTGCCTTGGAGTACAAGGCCATTGTCCGCAGGTTGCGTGAGGTGCGCCCGGACCTGAGTCTCTCCTCGGATTTTATCATTGGCTTCCCAGGTGAGACCGATAAGGACTTTGAGGACACCATGAATCTCATTGCTGAGATCGGTTTTGATACCTCATTCAGTTTTGTTTACAGCCCACGTCCCGGTACCCCGGCCTCGAGTTTGCCCGATGATGTCCCTATGGACGTGAAGAAACACCGCTTGTCTATTTTGCAGACCCGTATCAGCCAAAAGGCCGCTGAAATCAGCCAGAACATGGTTGGCACCGTCCAGAAGGCTCTAATTACCGGTACTTCCCGTAAGGATAAAAATGAGCTCTCAGGGCGCACAGAGAACAATCGTGTGATAAACTTTAAGGGTGACTCCAAATTGATAGGTGACTTTGTCAACGTGACAATTACCGAGGCTAGACCCAATTCACTGCGTGGCGAGCTGCTCCGTCACGACACGCCCGCGCACAACATTCTTTAATTACCTGAGTACTATTCCCACTTTGGATACCGTTCCTAATTCTACCGACATTTTTCTCGACCCCGCCGATAACCAGCGCCTCTCCAACCTGTGTGGCCAGCTGGATGAGCATCTGCGGCAGATCGAGCGACGCCTGGGGGTTGAGATTAACAACCGGGGCAATGCCTTTCGCATTATCGGCGACAACAAGTCGGTCTATGCGGCGGCCGGTGTTCTGCGTGACCTGTATAAGGAAACCGAACATTCCGAGCTTAATCCCTCTCGCGTGAATCTGTTCCTGCAGGAGTCCGGTGTGGATGCCCTGGTGGAAGAGTCAGCGAGTGAAGGGGCCGAAGTGATCCTCAAGCTCAAGCGCGGCACCATCAAGGGCCGTGGTCCGCACCAGCAGCGATATCTGCGTAATATCCTGACCCATGATATTAATTTTGGTGTTGGTCCAGCCGGGACAGGCAAGACTTACCTGGCAGTGGCCTGTGCCGTCGAGGCCCTGCAGCGGGATACGACCCGTCGTCTGGTATTGACTCGCCCGGCGGTGGAATCCGGTGAGCGACTCGGCTTTTTGCCCGGTGATCTGGCACAGAAGATCGATCCTTATTTACGGCCCCTGTATGACGCCCTGTATGAGATGATGGGCTTTGAAACCGTGGCCAAGCTCATCGAGCGCAATGTGATTGAAGTGGCCCCGCTGGCCTATATGCGCGGTCGTACTCTGAATGAAGCCTTTATTATTCTCGATGAGGCCCAGAACACTACCCCGGAACAAATGAAAATGTTTCTGACTCGTGTGGGCTTTGGCTCCACCGTGGTGATTACCGGGGATGTGACCCAGATCGACCTGCCCCGTGGCCAGCAATCTGGTTTGCGCCAGGTCATTGAAGTGCTAAAAGATGTGAAGGATATTAGTTTTACCTTCTTTACCGCTAAGGACGTGGTTCGCCACCCCCTGGTACAAAAGATCGTCACCGCCTATGAAGAAATGGAAGGCAGTGACGACAGGGATTCTTCCAACAGGTAGCCATGAACGTGGATATACAACGCCAGACGGAAACCGGCCCGCAACCCGACGACCCTGATATATGTAGTTGGGCCTCAGCGGCATATCTCGGCAGCGATGATGAGGCCGAGATCACGGTACGTATTGTCGATGAACACGAGAGTGCGACACTCAATGAGACCTATCGCCACAAGACTGGCCCAACCAATGTTCTGTCTTTTCCCTTTGAATCTCCCCCCGGTGTGGAGCTGCCACTACTGGGTGATCTCGTTATCTGTGCCCCCGTGGTTGATAAAGAGGCGAAACAACAGGGTAAGACCAGTCAGGCTCACTGGGCCCACATGGTGGTGCATGGCAGTTTACATTTACAGGGCTATGACCACATAGAGCCTGACCAGGCAGAACAAATGGAGGTGCTGGAGATCGATATTCTGGCGCGTCTCGGATTTTCCAACCCATACGAGTCAACAACAGAACAATGAACGAAGAGCGATCGAGTAGTCCGTCGAAAGACGGCAAGCAAAAAGGCTGGTTTGGCCGTTTAAACCAGATACTGACCGGCGAACCACAGGACCGTGAGGAACTGCTGGGTGTGCTGCGTGATGCACAGCAGAATGAATTGCTGGACGGTGATGCCCTGTCCATGATTGAAGGGGTCATGCAGGTTTCAGAGATGCAGGTCCGGGATATCATGATCCCTCGTTCTCAGATGGTGGTGGTGGAACTGGATTCCAGTCTTGAACAGTTTCTGCCGGTTGTGATTGCATCTGCCCATTCCCGTTTCCCGGTCGTGGGTGAAAGTCGTGATGAAGTCCTGGGCATATTGCTCGCAAAAGATCTCTTGCCCATGTTTGTTAATAATAATGGGGATGATGCCAGGCTCAATCTGCGTGAACTGCTGCGACCGGCAGTATTCATTCCTGAAAGTAAGCGTCTCAATGTGCTGCTGAAAGAATTTCGTGCCAACCGTAATCATATGGCCATCGTGGTGGATGAGTATGGTGGTGTGGCCGGACTGGTGACCATTGAAGATGTGCTGGAACAGATTGTCGGTGAAATCGAAGATGAACATGATTTTGAAGACGACTTGTATATACTTACCCATAAGAATGGCCAACATATCGTTAAGGCCATCACACCCATTGATGATTTCAATGAGCACTTTGGTACAGAGTTAAGCGATGAAGAGTTTGATACCATTGGTGGACTGGTCATGAATGCCTTTGGCCATTTACCAAAACGTGAAGAGACAATTGAACTGAATGGGTTTATGTTCAAGGTGATTCGTGCAGATAATCGGCGTGTGCATCTGATGCAGGTGACACGTATCGAAGAAGGTGCATCTGAAGACTTACAGGAACCCAGGGCCAATAGTGCTTAGGGAGAAAAAATCCTACATTATTGCCTTTGTCACCGGTGCAGCCTTACCTATGGCCTTTGCACCCCTGTCCTTATTTCCTTTAGCCCTTATTATACCGACCATCCTTTTCTGGCAGTGGCTTAACGCCACACCCAAAGAGGCAGCTCGCCAGGGTTTTGCCTTTGGGCTTGGTATGTTTGGGGTGGGTATCTCCTGGGTCTATGTGGCCATCCATGTATTTGGACACACACCGGCGGTAGTTGCCGCTCTGTTAACCCTGATTTTTGTTGCCTTCCTTGCCCTGTTTCCTGCGCTGCAGGCCTATTTCAGTGTTCGCCTGTTAAATAACTATAAGAACCACCCTCAATATTCTCTTATTGCCAGTTTGCTTATCCTGCCAACGGTCTGGGTGTTCTTTGAGTGGTTCCGGGGCTGGGTGCTGACGGGCTTTCCCTGGTTGAACCTGGCTTATAGTCATATCGATACGCCATTGGCCGGGATGGCTTCCATTGTCGGTGTTTATGGGCTTGGCTGGATAAGTGTGCTGACCAGTGGGCTGTTGTTATATCTATTCATAGTACCGAATCGGCGAGTCCATGCCGGTATCGGGATCGTCCTGTTGTGGGGAAGTGCTTATGCAGTTGGCAACATCGAATGGACCCGGCCCGTTGATAAGCCTATCTCGGTTAGTATTGTACAGGGCAATATACCGCAGATTACCAAATGGGATCCCAGGCAGATCCAGGTGCGTCTGGATGCCTATGCCAAACTGACCCGACAACACTGGGGCAGTGATCTGATCTTCTGGCCGGAAAATTCGATATCTGTTTTTTACCACGATATCGAACATCACTATTTCAAGCCATTGATTGCAGAGGCGAAAAAACATAACTCGGATTTGGTGATCGGTATTCCCTATATGAACCTCAAGACAGGCAAGTATTACAGCAGTCTGGTGTCGCTAGGTAAAACTCCCACTGTCTACAATAAGCGACATCTGGTTCCATTTGGTGAGTTTGTCCCCCTCGAGTTTCTGATCCGTGGAATGGTGGAGTTTTTTGATCTGCCCATGTCCAGTTTTAGCCGTGGCGAACGACACCAGCCAATATTACAGGCCGCGGGTCAGAAACTGGCGCCCTCTATCTGTTATGAAGATGCCTTTGGTGAAGAGGTGATTGATTTTCTACCAGAGGCAACCTTACTCATCAACGGCAGTAATAATGCCTGGTACGGTGATTCCCTGGCGGCCCACCAGCATTTACAGGTTTCAAGGATGCGGAGTGTTGAAACCGGTCGCATGTTAATGCGAGCGACCACCAATGGCATTTCGGCCCTGGTGGATCACAGGGGCAAAATCCTTAAACGCTCCCCCCAGTTTGAAACCTATGTATTAAAAGGGGAGGTCCAGCCACGCACAGGTGCAACACCTTATGTCAGGCTCGGCAATTATCCGGTGGTCATCTTGATGCTAGTGATTCTCGGTGGGCTATGGTGGCAGGGGCGACGTCTTACACAGGGTATGACTGAATCGTAACTCGCTACAAGGATCCGGTCCCTGGCTCCTCGCTGCTGTTATCAGGATGGAATTCAGCCTTTCCCAAAGTCTTTTTTAAACACCGTGCCGTGACATTTCGGGCAGGGTGGGATGTGACCGGTCTTCTCGAAGTGCAATAGTTCGCCACATTCGATACAGCGCAGGATGCCTATGGTGGTGATCTCACCGGTATGCCACTCACCCACCTTGCGGGCGCGCTCGGCAATCTTTTCCAGCTCGATGCGAGTGTTGTCGGCCAGTCCGGCAAACATTTCAGCCAGACGCACTTCGGCATATTCCAGATCGAATTTAATCCAGTCCTTGAGCTGTTTACCATTCTCACTCAGGAACTCGCCGGCCTCCTGCAGATCGCGTTTGACATAGTCGCTGACCTTGTCGGCTTCTTCCTTGGTGAGTTCACCCAGTTCGGAGGCTTTTTGTTTTGCCACCTCCAGCCCTTCTTTGAGAGTGGGCAGGGCCTTTTCCTCCGCATCATGCCAGACGTCTTTTAGCTGGGAGAGCATAGTGTCATAGGCCTCGACCAGTTTTTCTTTGGTTTTGTCCTTATCAATCATGATGACCTCCTTAAATAATGCGGTTTCTGTTACTAAAAAGCCTAGGCCAGCTAGCCGGATCTCGCCATGTGCTGGATCAAACGAGTTTGTGATATTGTGGGGGGATGCGGGCTAATGTATCCTAGCGGCCCTGATTTAAATCCTTGTTTCCAAGCCAAAAACAGAACGAATCCATGAGCCAGTCGTACGATCCCAAGCAAGTCGAAACCCAAGCCCAGCAATACTGGGAAAAGAATGATTCCTTTAAGGTCAGCGAAGACCCGAACAAGGAAAAATACTATTGTCTGTCCATGTTTCCCTATCCCAGTGGACGCCTGCACATGGGCCATGTCCGCAACTACACCATTGGGGATGTAATCAGTCGCTACCAGCGTATGCTGGGCAAGAATGTCCTGCAACCCATGGGCTGGGACGCCTTCGGCCTGCCCGCAGAAAACGCGGCCATCAAGAACAATGTACCACCGGCCAAATGGACCCGAGAAAATGTCGATTACATGCGTAGTCAGCTAAAACGTCTGGGCCTGGCCTATGACTGGGATCGTGAACTGGCGACCTGTGATCCGGATTACTACAGATGGGAACAGTGGTTGTTCACCCGTCTGTTCAAAAAGGGACTGGTCTATAAAAAAACCTCGCCCGTTAACTGGTGCCCCAATGATCTGACGGTGCTGGCCAATGAGCAGGTGATCGAAGGCAAGTGCTGGCGTTGTGATACCAATGTCGAAAGAAAAGATATTCCCCAGTGGTTTATGAAAATCACTGACTATGCCGACGAGTTGCTGGCCGAGCTGGATAAGCTGCCTGGCTGGCCGGACCAGGTGCGCACCATGCAGCGTAACTGGATCGGTAAGTCGCAGGGTGTGGAAGTGGTGTTTGGTATTGAAGACCATAAGGACAAGTTAAAAGTCTTTACCACTCGCCCGGATACCTTGATGGGTGTGACTTATGTGGCCGTGGCAGCGGAACACCCATTGGCTACCGAAGTCGGCCAGCAACATCCGAATGTACTGGCCTTTATAAAAGAGTGTGAACAGACCGGCACTGCTGAAGCAACCATCGAGACCATGGAGAAGAAGGGTATCGATACAGGCTTAAAAGCGATTCACCCCATCACCGGTGACCGTGTCCCCGTATTTATCGCCAACTTTGTATTAATGGGTTATGGCGAAGGGGCCGTCATGGCCGTCCCGGCCCATGATCAACGTGACTGGGAATTTGCCACCAAGTATGGCCTGCCCATCAAACAGGTGATTGCACCAAAAGATAAATCTGACATTGATTTAAACAAAGAGGCCTTTACTGAAAAAGGTGTGCTGGTTGATTCGGGTGACTTCACTAATTTAACTTCACAACAGGCCTTTGACAAAATAGCCGAACATCTGAAGAAAAAATCCCAGGGTGATAAGCGCACAACCTATCGTTTACGTGACTGGGGTGTTTCTCGTCAGCGTTACTGGGGTGCACCGATTCCTATCATCAACTGTAAGAAGTGTGGTGAAGTGCCAGTGGCAGATAAAGACCTGCCGGTGAGATTACCCGAGGATGTGAAATTTGATGGTGTGGGTTCCCCCATCAAGAAAATGCCTGAGTTTTATAATACCCATTGTCCAAAGTGTGGTGGCAAGGCAGAACGTGAGACAGATACCTTTGATACCTTCATGGAATCTTCCTGGTATTACGCCCGTTATGCTTCTTCAAAGAATGACAAGGGGATGCTGGATGAAAGGGCCAATTACTGGTTACCCGTTGATCAGTATGTTGGTGGTATCGAACATGCCATCCTGCACCTGTTATATGCTCGCTTCTATAACAAGCTGATGAGAGACGTTGGTTTAATCAAACATGATGAGCCTTTTACCAATCTGTTAACCCAGGGCATGGTGTTAAAAGACGGGGCCAAGATGTCCAAGTCCAAGGGCAACACAGTTGACCCACAGTCCCTGATCGAACAATACGGTGCAGATACTTCACGCCTGTTTATGATGTTTGCTTCTCCACCAGAACAAAGCCTGGAATGGTCTGATTCCGGCGTGGAAGGATCCTATCGCTTTTTGAAAAAGGTCTGGTTCTTTGCAGAAGGTCAGGCAGAACACATTCAGCATGGGCAGAGTGAAAATACGGACTGGAGTCAGGCCGATGAGAAACTCAAGGCCTCAAGGCGTGAACTGCATGAACATTTAAAACAGGCATTGGTGGATTTCGATAAGTTCCAGTTTAATACGGTGGTCGCGGCCTGTATGAAAATCATGAATACCCTGTCTGATGTCCCGCAAGTCAATGGACATGCCACACTGTTAAACGAGGGCTTCAGCATCCTGGTAAGACTGTTGTCGCCCATTGCGCCTCATATTTGCCATGCCCTATGGACAAAAATGGGCTATGGTGATGATGTACTGAATGCCAAATGGCCTGTGGTTGATGAATCGGCCCTGGTGCGCGACAGCATCGAGGTGGTTGTGCAGGTCAATGGTAAATTACGTGGTCGGGTTGCGGTGCCTGCCAGTGCCTCAAGGGAAGAGATCGAAAAAGTGGCCCTGGCCGATGAAAATGTGCAGCGCTTTACCGATGGCAAGGCGATTGTCAAAGTGATTGTCGTGCCTGGCAAACTGGTCAATATTGTTGTGAAATAGGTTTGATGATTAAGCACACAACTCAGGTTAAGACAAACAAACAGTCAGTCACATACTGGCTGCTGGGTTTGTTATTGCTGATGTTATTACTTCAATCAACGGCCTGCGGTTGGCGTTTACGCGGCAGTATTAGTTTTCCCCCAAGCATTCAAACGCTGTATCTCCAGGGTGTGGCCCGTTACAGTGAACTGGGTGTTGCTATCCATTCGGCCTTTGATGGCACCAATAGTACTCTGGTCGGTCAGGCAGGTGGTGCTGTTGCTGTTCTGCACATTCTCTCCAACAGGGCAGATAAGCGTGTCCTGTCAACGGACGGCAGTGGCCGCGCCAGTGAATATGAGATTGCTTACTTTTTTGAATTTAAGATCACCGACAAGGCCGGTAATGAGCTGGTCAGACAGCAGAGGGTGAGCGCCAAACGGGAATATCGGTTTGACCCTTCCAATGTATTAGCCACTGACAGTGAAGTGACACGTTTACAAAAAGAAATGATTCGGGTGAGTGTGCAGAATATGATGCGCCGAATCGACGCATCTTTAAGAAGCCAATCAGCAGGAAAACTACCATCAAAAAGTGGCAATTCGACAAAGTAGCGGCGGAGAATTTTGCTGCCATTGCCCGGCGGGAAATTCCTGACTATGAGCGTGTCATCGATCTCACCATTCAGATCATAAAACGCCTCGAACTTTCTAATCCAAAAATTATCGATGTAGGTAGTGCTATTGGTACCACCCTGCAAGCATTACATAATTCTGGTTTCACAAATCTTTACGGTGTGGACAGTTCAAGTGAGATGTTGTCGCGTTCTTTCGATAAGGCAACTTTAATTGAGTCAAATCACTTTCCTGTTGAACAGGCGCCCTTTGATATTGTAATTGCCAACTGGGTATTACATTTTATTAAAGAACGTGAAGCCTATCTCGCCGATATCAAACGATCGCTTGGACCTGAAGGTGCCTTGATTCTCACAGAAAAGGTCACAGCCAGCCCGCTGGCCAATGAACTCTATCATGACTTCAAACGAAAAAATGGTATGAACGAACAACAGATAGAGGAAAAGAAACAGCGCCTGGAAGGGGTGTTAATCACTCAGCCTGTTGAATGGTATCTTGATAAATTAAATTCAATTGGATTTAAGCGTGTTGAGATACTGAATGTGAATACGGTGTTTGTAACATTTCTAGCTTGTTAGGATTTTGTCTAGAAGAAGGTGAGATCTTCTTCGTCAGGATTGTCCCCATGTTTCGGATTATCCTGATTTCCTTCATTAGTACCGATATTATTTGCACCATCGGCATAACTGTTACGTCTTTCATTAACCAGCCGATTAATGATTCTAATAATCTCGCCACTACCCACCTCAGCTACATTAAAGTAGCCAATGATTTTATCTTGTAGGTCTTTATGTGTTATCCAGTCCTGTTCAATACTCTCAAGGGCCTGGTGAACATTATCATGAACCATTTTGTGGGAAGGTTCCAGCTCGATATAAGATGGCATTTCTTTAAATAACTTATAACCGTTGCCTGAATCATACCATTTGCCAAGACGACAATTATGGTGATCCACCGCTACGGCCCTTGCTTCATCTGAGTCTGCACCGACTTCGAGACAGCGATAGGCATTTTGTTTATAAATGATGTGATCCATTTTAACGAGTGAGGCAAAACTCATATCCAGGGCAAAGGTCATGTTTTCATAGGCCTTACGTGCTGAGGCTGCAAATTCGGTGAAATTATCTTCAAAACTGGTAATCGTATCATTGGATTCATGGACCAGTTTTTTCATGTCCTCTGAATCCACCATCATACGTTCCGCTTCCTGTTTAAAGGCCTGTATCGCGGGTGTGATTTCCTGAGTGACTTCTTTGGTGTGATTTGCCAGGGCCCTGACCTCATCGGCCACTACGGCAAAGCCACGGCCATGTTCACCGGCCCGGGCTGCTTCGATAGCCGCATTCAGGGCCAGCAGATTGGTTTGCTCGGTAATTTCGACAATGTCCTTGATGGCCTTGGTTACCCGAATACTGTGCTCATTGAGTTGATGAAAAGCCTCATCCATGTGATTAACCATCTCAACGATCTGGTTGAGATCATGTAATACATGCCCGATGGACTGTTTGCTCTCGGTGGCCTTTTCAGCAGTATTACCTGATATTTTCTGAACCACTTCCATTTCGTGATTTACATTGGCCAGATCTTCCTGGTTTTCCTTCAGATTTTTAATCAGGTTGGACGCGTTTAATTGATGAAGCGAACCCAGAACGGAATTCTTGCTACTATTGATCTGTACCTCAATAATGGCATCATGAGAACGTGCAACTTCAGACATGGTTGAAACAAAACCACCGTGTAGACCCATTGAGACGGGTTTGCGAAAGGTTTTTCCCTGGGTAACATAATTAACACTGGTGTTAACCTCGCGAAAAAAGGTTTCTAACTGGTCCAGAAGATCATTTACATCCCAGGCGATCTGGCCAATCTTATCATCTCGGTTAATGTTCGTAATGCGGTTACTAAAATGTCCGGACGTGGCAGCCTGGGTAACATAATGGATTTTATCCAGGCAATCATCCGCGGTTTTTGTGCATGCCAATACATGTAGGGCGTACAGGGTTAGTAAAATACCAAGAACACCCAGCGCCATAAGGACAAAATCAAGCTGGTATTTAAAATAGATCCATGCCCCTGTGGCGACAAGCAACAGGGTATAGAGTAAAAAGATTCGGCTAACCCTGGAGAGCAATGATGAGTTCTTCATAACTCACTCCTTTCTCAGCCAGGAAATTCAACAGTAATTGAGTTGACGCATCAATGGCATCTTTGGCCCCGGCCTGTTTTTCTGCATCCAGCATCTGGGCATACAGCCCACTGACGGCAGCAAGCGCTTCCGGGTTGGGTTTGCGACGTACCGAAAAATAACCAATGATATTTTCCTTCTCATCATAATCAGGAGTGACATTGGCAAAGACCCAGTAGAAAGATCCGTCCTTCGCCATGTTCTTTACGAAGGCAAATATTTCCTTGCCCTGAGAAATGGTATCCCATAGTAGTTTGAAGACCGCACGGGGCATGTCCGGGTGGCGAATAATATTGTGCTGCGCACCCAGCAGTTCTTTCTCAGAGTAGCCAGAAAACTCAATAAAAATCTGGTTACCATAGGTAATCCGGCCCTTGGTATCGGTCTTGGAGACGATAAAATCGTTCTCACGCATGACTTTTTCCCGGTCTGTCGGTGTTATTTGTTTATTTTTCATCAGAACGGCGTTGTTTTTTGCATCCCTAAAACAGCTGAATTGACTCCACATAATTTAATCGGACTCACAGATAAAATCTTGAGTATAACTAGGGTTTTTAGTGGGGATTAAACCAGTAATTTACTTGGTTTTATCTACTAAGGGGTGAGATGAGCGCCTGACTATCATGGCGGGGGTTATTGACCTCGGTACTGACCGGGTACATTTGCATAGAGGTATGTTCAGCAGGCAACAGAAGGGAGTCTAATGGTGATGTGTCCTGATTTTCCGGGGCCAGCCAGGTTTGAAAATCATCTTTATCAATTATAACTGGCATACGCTCGTGAATATCGGCAATCAGATGGTTAGCGACCGTTGTAATAATGGTAAACGAATTAATGGTTTGATCACCTTCCCAATATTCCCATAGTCCAGCAAAGGCAAACAGGCCTTTATCCTTCATGCCGATGTAATAGGGTTGCTTACCGTGAGCCGTCGCATGCCATTCATAAAAACCGGTGGAGGGGATCAGACAGCGGCGTTTATTATAAGCATCACGAAAGGCTGGTTTTTCATTCAGGGTCTCGGCCTTGGCATTGATCATTTTATATTTAGATGTGGTGGTCTTTGCCCAATGTGGGATCAGACCCCAGTGCATGAGAGTGCAGGCACGACCGTTATCGGGTAGTTGCCAGATGACGGGGACGTGACTGTTGGGGGGAATGTTCCAGGAGGGTTTGAAGTCAGGGGCAGGGGTGTCGAGTTCGAAATAGAAGTCGATGAGGTTGGGGGTCGTGTCTAGGATGAATCTGCCGCACATGATGGGGATAGTTTATAGGTTTAAACTTTTAAATTGAATCGCTATCGCGATGTTGATCTAAAGTCAGGTCTCGTCCTGACAGACGAGGTACTTTTGTTTCGGCAAAAGTACCCAAAACCATTGCCTCCAGAGATGTCGCAAACGTGTGTTTGAGTTTTGGTTTTTTGTTGAGCATTGGCAGAAGGGGCATCCCAGCCCCTCTGCCAATGCGGCGACATCCCTGTCGCCCCTTATTGATATTTTAAAAAACCAAAACCCAAACACGCGCCATCAAAGTCGGCACCAACCCTGCAGCAATTTGGCAGTCATGTGTTTAATTAGGAATTTGTATCTCACCCGTTTTATTTAATGTTGCTTTTGTTAAGGTGATTGGTAATGTTGATTCTCTTACAAGAGTTTTTATCCATTCTTCTGTTTCAGACGCAATCTGCGGACCCAATATTAAGCCTTTTATAGACTCACTTGGTATATTGTAACACCCAGGACCATTTTGACTTCGAATAAATTCTTGCACAAGAGAGGATGGTTTATGTTGGTTTATAAATTGTTCCGTTCGAGGGATATCATTCCATCGCGCAATAACTCTCCATTCTTTTTCATAACTCCAATGTTCTGCTTTAGTGAACATACACTTGTCAAGTATTACAGAAGGACTATCTTTTAGTCTGTTGATAACTGGTGGGGTGTTTGTATATTGAACTTTTTGAGCAATCTCAAATAGCCCATAATTTGATCCAAATTCAATTATGGCACCACGGTATCCATCTGCATAATGAGCCCAAAGGAGAGGAACATTAGGAGTTTCTGAAAATGAGAAAATGCCTATTTTATCGAGAAGTTCATGTAGAATTTCTTCAACCAAAAGGGGGGAAGAACGATATTTTTGAATAAACTTTTTTTCTTCGATTAGTCTTTTAGCCGGAGAAAACTTTATTGGAGAGTATTGTTGTATTTTTTTACGAAAGAAATGTTTTAGTTCTTTGTCTGAACCTTCAAAAATAATTGATGGGCGTAATTCAAGTGGGTCATTTAACTCAGTTCGTTTTCGAAAATATACTTTATGATTAATTAAAATATCTTTAAACCATTGTTTACGGTCAACACTATTCAATGAAGTGTAATAATAGAAAGTATCAGGGTCATCTGGTTTTTTCATAATTATATGGTCACACCTAGATGCAAGATACTTAGGTTTCTTTGGCCTGTAGGTTGTGTTGAGCGATATAGAAAACGAGCATGTCACTAAGGCCAACCTACCAATAATTCCTTATTTAAACAAGACAGCTAATTCGTTTCGGGGTTAGTGCCGACTTCGATGGCGCGTGTTTGGGTTTTGGTTTTTTAAAATATCAATAAGGGGCGACAGGGATGTCGCCGCATTGGCAGAGGGGCTGGGATGCCCCTTCTGCCAATGCTCAACAAAAAACCAAAACTCAAACACACGTTTGCGCCATCTCTGGAGGCAATGGTTTTGGTTACTTTTGCCGAAACAAAAGTAACTCGTCTGTCAGGACGAGACCTGACTTAGATCCAGCATCGACGACAGTCGATTCCAAAAATATCACCCCACCCTAACCCTCCCCTTAAAGAGGAGGGGATATAGAAAACTATTCCTGCACCGGCCGCTGCACTACCTTAGCCTTAACCGAAAACCCCTTCCCCTTCCTTACACCCTTAACCTTAATCACAGTCTCTGGCTTGACCTGGCTCACCGTATTCAACATCTCATACATATTATTCACCGGCTTGCCATTTATATGGGTAATCACATCACCTCGATCGAGACCGGCAAGATCAGCGGGGCCTTTTAAAATTAAATTGGTGACGATGACGCCATTGGGGGTATCCAGTTTGAAGGATTCTGCCAGTTGGGGGGTGATGTCCTGTACGGCGATGCCTAACCAGCCGCGTTGTACAACTCCGTGCTGAATAATTTGTGTCATGACATCTTTGGCGAGGCTGACGGGGATGGCAAAACCGATGCCTTGTGAACCACCGCTCTTGGAGTAGATGGCGGTGTTGATGCCGATGAGTTGTCCGAAGGCGTTGATCAATGCGCCGCCGGAGTTGCCGGGGTTGATGGCGGCATCGGTCTGGATGAAGTTTTCATAGGTGCTGATGCCTAGCATACTGCGGTGGGTGGCGCTGACGATGCCGGAGGTGACGGTTTGACCCACACCAAAGGGGTTACCAATGGCCAATACCACATCACCAACGCGGAGTGTGTCTGAGTTGCCCAGGGTGATGACCGGTGGCTTATCAATTTCAACCTGCAGGATGGCAAGGTCAGTATCTGGATCGGTGCCAACGAGTTTTGCTTTAGTGGTTCTGCCATCGGCAAAGGCAACCTGGATTTCATCGGCATCCTTGATGACGTGGTTATTGGTGAGCATATAACCCTGGGGACTGACGATAACACCGGAACCCAGGCTGGTTTCCATCCGTTCACGGGGGACACCAAAGCGATCACCAAAGAACTGTTTGAAAACTGGATCGTCCATCAGGGGATGGGCACGCTCAACAACTCGTGTTCGAGTGAAAATATTCACCACGGCCGGTTGTGCGGCGGCGACGGCATCGGCATAGGAACTGACCATGCCAGGACTGGCCGGAGCAGTGACAGGTATGGCTTCCTTGAAGGTGATTTCTTCCGGGCGATCATTTAGCAGGCTGGGGAAAAAATACAGGATGACAAATGCAGCGGCGAGTCCAAGGGTGGCAAACTGAAAAATGAAGCTGAGGTTTTTAGTAATACGCATGACGGTGATTTTTGTTTACACTGTTATGGATAAGAATACTTTAAAGGATACCAGAACACATGGCGCATGTGGCCCAGCTGACGCAATACATTGACCAATTACTGGCCGTGGACAAGTTTAAGGATTATGGTCCCAATGGCCTGCAGGTGGAAGGTAAAAAGGAAATTAACCGGATGATCTGTGGTGTCACAGCCAGTCTTGCGCTGATCGATGCGGCCATTGAACAGCAGGCCGATGCGATCCTGGTTCATCATGGTTATTTCTGGAAAGGGGAGGATCCCTGTCTGGTCGGTATGAAAGCCGAACGTATTCGACGTCTGCTGCAGCATGACATCAACCTGCTGGCCTATCATCTACCGCTGGATGCCCATGGTGTATTGGGCAATAACGTTCAGTTGGCAAAACGGCTGGGTATCAATATAGAAGGGCGGTTCATAGGCGACCGAGATACCGGGATTGGCATGTACGGATCTTTTCCAACTGCCATGAGCGGAGAATATCTTTCCAAGCAAATCGATAAGGCACTGGCACGAACACCAATGCACATCAAAGGCAGCGACAGGCCGATACAGCGTATCGCCTGGTGTACAGGTGGGGCACAGGGGTATTTTGAAGAGGCTGTCGCACTGGGGGTTGATGCCTATATTACTGGTGAAGTGTCTGAATACACGGTACATATTGCCAGAGAGTATGGTGTGCATTTTTTTGCTGCTGGCCACCATGCGACAGAGCGCTATGGTGTGCAGGCCCTGGGGCGGCATCTGGCCGAAAAATTCGGTTTACATCAGCAGTATATCGAGATTGAAAATCCGGTGTAAGCGATTGAAAAGCTAGTCATTTTTTAGATTCTCCTTGACCTTACCAGCCTTTTACCCCACAATACGCCGCCATTTAAGGCAAGTTTTTTAATTATAGGTTCCAGCATATTCAGTGATGAAAAAAATAAATAAGTTAGACCAGTCACTGCCTATCCGGTTTTATCAGTATCGGGAGATTATCGAATGAGTACAGATGGCGTTGATAATAGCCGACGCCGTTTCCTGACGGCTGCCACTTCGGTGGTGGGCGCAGTCGGAACGGTCGGCCTCGCAATTCCTTTTATCTCATCCATGAACCCAAGTGCTCGTGCCAAAGCGGCGGGTGCACCTGTGGAAGTGGATATCAGTAAACTTGAGCCCGGCGGCATGATTACCGTCGAGTGGCGCGGCAAACCCGTCTGGGTTGTTCGCCGTACCCCAGAGAACATGAAGGATCTGGAAGGTCTGGCCGGCAAGCTGGCTGACCCCAACTCAGATGCCACTCAGCAGCCGGAATATGCCAAGAACATGCATCGTTCAATGGTCGACAATGCTGAAGTCATCGTCATGGTCGGAATCTGTACTCACCTGGGTTGCTCGCCCAAGTATCGCCCTGAAATGGGTGCCGCAGATTTGGGTGGCGCTGAATGGAAGGGGGGCTTCTTCTGCCCTTGCCATGGTTCCAAGTTTGACCTGGCTGGCCGTGTGTATAGTGGCGTACCTGCACCAACCAATATGGTTATTCCTCCCCATATGTATAAGAGTAAGTCTGTGATTCTGGTTGGACTAGACGGAGGAGTGGCCTGATGGATAAATTAGTCGCGTTTTTGGGCTGGATCGACGATCGCTTCCCGCTCACCAAGATGTGGAAAGAACACCTTTCCGAATATTATGCGCCAAAGAATTTCAACTTCTGGTATTTCTTTGGTTCCCTGGCCCTGCTGGTGTTTGTCCTGCAGATCGTCACCGGCATCGTGCTGACCATGTATTACAAGCCAGACGGCGAAACGGCCTTTTTCTCAGTTGAATACATCATGCGTGATGTAAACTGGGGCTGGTTTATCCGTTACATGCATTCCACGGGTGCCTCGGCCTTCTTCCTGGTCGTCTACCTGCACATGTTCCGTGGCATGATGTATGGCTCTTATAAAAAGCCTCGCGAATTACTGTGGATCATTGGCGTGATGATCTACCTGGCGTTGATGGCCGAAGCCTTCTTTGGCTACCTGCTACCATGGGGTCAGATGTCCTTCTGGGGGGCGCAGGTAATCGTGAACCTGTTCGCTGCTGTCCCATTTGGAATTGGTGAACCCCTGTCTGAGTGGATTCGTGGTGACTTCGTTATTTCAGATGCCACCCTGAACCGTTTCTTTGCCTTCCATGTGATTGCCCTGCCATTTGTACTGGCTGCTCTCATCGTAGTGCATGTAATTGCCCTGCATGAAACAGGTTCTAACAACCCGGACGGTATCGAAATCAAGAAGAACAAGGGCCCGGATGGTATTCCACTCGATGGCATCCCATTCCACCCTTACTACACAGTAAAAGATATCGTGGGCGTGGTGGTGTTCTTTATCTTCTTCTTTGCCATCGTATTCTTTGCACCGGAGATGGGTGGTTACTTTATTGAGCATCCAAACTTTGAGCAGGCTGATCCGCTGAAGACACCGGATCATATTGCCCCGGTATGGTATTTCACCCCGTTCTACGCCATGTTGCGTGCGGTGCCACCGATGTTTGGTTCGCAGTTCCCGGGCGTTATCGTAATGGGTGCGGCGATTGTGGTGCTGTTCTTCCTCCCTTGGATTGACCGTAGCCCGGTTAAATCCATTCGCTATCGCGGCAATTGTTTCAAGATTGCACTGGGCGTATTTGTTGTCAGCTTTGTTGTGTTGGGTTGGCTGGGTGTTCAGCCCTCAACACCGGGTAAGACGATTCTGGCGCAGATATTTACTGCCCTGTACTTCGCGTATTTCGTTGCCCTGTGGTTTATTCCCAAGATAGAGAAGACCAAACCGGTACCAGAGAGGTTGACATCATAATGAAAAAGACAATTCTTGCATTTCTGATGAGTATGCTGCCGGTACTGGCCATGGCCGCCGGTGGTGGTATGAAAAACTACGCGGTCGATATTGACCTGAATAACAAGGCCTCACTGCAAAATGGTGCCAAGTTATTTGTTAACTACTGCCTGAGTTGCCATAGTGCACAGGCCATGCGTTATAACCGGATGGCCAAAGATCTGGGCATGACCGAGGAGCAGGTCAAAAATAACCTGATTTTCACCGCAGACTATTCCAAGAAGCCTGAAGGGGAAACCAATAAGGTGGGTAGTTTGATGGAAGTGGCCATGTGGACCAAGGATGCCAAATCCTGGTTTGGTACCAAGGTGCCCGATCTGTCTGTTGTGGCGCGTGCCCGTGGTGCTGACTGGCTGTATACCTACCTGACGACATTCTATATCGATGAGTCACGTCCTTTTGGTGTTAACAACCAGCGTTTCCCCAGTGTGGGCATGCCCCATGTTATGTGGGAGCTGGAAGGTCTGAAGAAGGCTGTTTATAAAACCGAGAAGGGCGCTGATGGTAAAGATCATAAGGTCATCACTGGGTTTGAAACAGTTGTTCCCGGTAAGATGAGCAAGGTTGAATTCGATAGCGCCATGCGTGACCTGGTGAACTACATGGTATATATGGGTGAGCCAGCGCTTCTGGTACGTAAAACCATGGGTGTCTGGGTGCTGTTGTTCCTGGTGATATTCTTCTTTGTCGCTTACGCACTGAAGAAAGAATACTGGAAAGACATCCATTAAGATTTATTAATGCACAAACTATTATGGCCAGTGGAGACTTTTGTCTCCTCTGGCTGTCCTGTAAAGAATATTTTTTAGGTAATTTAAAATGGCTCAAGTTGCAAATAGACGCCTGGCGATGAACTTTTTTTCATCAGACCTATGTCCATACTGCCATATAGTACGAATTGTACTGGCTGAAAAAGGCATAAGTTATGAAACGGTCAATGTAGATCTGAGTAACACCCCGGAAGACCTGAAGGATCTCAATCCTTATAATGAGGTTCCTACTCTGGTAGATCGAGATCTGGTGTTATACGACTACAGGGTTGTAGTTGAATACCTGGATGAGCGTTTTCCTCATCCCCCATTAATGCCTGTCGATCCGGTTTCACGGGCCCGTAATCGTTTGATGCTGCATCGTATCGAAAGAGACTGGTATAAGATGGTTGATACCATCCTGGCTGGTGGCAGTGATGTCGATAAATGCCGCAAGGAATTACGTGATAGTTTGGTTGGTGCTTCCCCCATTTTTGATCAAAAACCATTTTTCTTGAGCGATGAATTTACCCTGATGGATGCGACACTTGCGCCGATGCTGTGGCGCTTACCCATGTTCGGTATCGAATTACCACCGGTGGCCAAACCGCTGATTAATTACGCTGAACGTATGTTTGAGCGGGAATCATTCCAGGCCAGTTTGACGGAAGGTGAAAGGGAGCTACGCCAAACCGCCTGATGTTGAGCTAAGGTTTTGTTTTTAAAGGCCTGGATTTGTCCGGGCCTTTTTGTTTTCTGAAAAATTTCAGCCAAATTGGCATTTGGACTGTGATTCAGGGGTGATTTTTGATAAAACACTAGGGTTTGTTGATGCTTCATTCTCGCCTCTGTTGTGCCAGAAAAAGCGTCAATCAAGGCACGAGGAGCGCAGTTTGGTTATTCCAAATAAGTAACGAGTAAGGCCGAGTGGTGCTTTTTCTGGCTCAACCCATTGGGCTCCAGCAGTGGAGAGAATGAAGCATCAACAGACCCTAATATAGAGAGAAAGTGATCACGATGTTACCCAGTCAGCCCTATCTGCTACGTGCCATTTATGAGTGGATTGTCGATAACGACATGACACCTTACGTACTGGTTAATGCCCGTAACGATGATGTGCATGTCCCTGTACAGTATATTGATAATGGTAAGATTGTTCTGAATATTGCTCCCAGGGCAGTGTCCAGCCTGGAACTAGGCAATGACGCTATTATTTTCAGTGCCCGGTTTTCCGGCAATCCTACCGATGTCAGTTTTCCTGTCAGTGCTGTCATGGCCATCTATGCCAAAGAAAACGGGCAGGGGATGGTGTTCAATGAATCAGATAATGATGGTGGTGACGATAGTACTCCAACGCCGTCTGAGAAAAAGACCAAACGTCCGAATCTTAAAATTGTTAAGTAATCAGGCTGCTTTACTATCAGGCGCACACTGAATCTGGTTGCGGCCATTTTCTTTGGCAAAATAGACTGCCTTGTCAGCAATTTCAAATAAGCCATCAAAATCCACGTCTCTAACCTGACTGGTTGAGGCAACACCAATACTGGCGGTAACCTTTAAACCGGCAGGAGAAAGGTTTTCAAGTTTCTGGCGAATGGATTCGGCCTTATCAAAGGCACTCTTGGCATCACAATGACTGAGTAGCATGACGAATTCCTCACCACCAAAACGGGCAGCAAAATCTTCCTTGCGACATACCTGATTGAGTAGCTTACCAACCTGAGATAGAACAATATCGCCAGTGGCATGCCCATGGTTATCATTAATCTGTTTAAAGTGATCAAGATCGATAATTAGCAGACCCAGATCGTGATTGTGTCGTTTTGATTCACTGATATATTTTGGTGCCATTTCAGTTAGGCTGTGACGGTTATACAGTTTCGTAAGTTGGTCTGTCATGGCCATATCAAACAGCTTCTTCTGTTGTTCATCAACAGTGTCAAATAATTTCTTAAGCGATAATAAATTGTTTACACGGGCACAGAACTCATCTTCTTGAATTGGTTTGGTAATAAAATCATTGGCACCTTTACTCAGTACTTCTATTCTCATTTTGACATCATTCTGCCCCGAAACTGCCAGTACGGGAACTCTGGATTTACTTGCTCCAGATTTACGAATTATCTCTACAATATCAGCACCACTAAGTTTACCCTCAATGAATACATCACTAATAACCAGATCGTAGTTTTGGTCATGGAATGACTGCATGGCCAGTTCACCATTTACAAAATGGTCAACCTCAATCAGCATATTTTCAAGAATTGCTATAGTGACCTGAGCCATACTGATTGAATCTTCTATATAAAGTACTTTGCTGGCTTTATTCTGTTTTGCCTGACCGGCCAGTTTGAGTAGACCACTATACAAAGCATCATAGTTGTCTTTTGGTAAGACATCAGAGAAACCAGCCATTTTGGCATCGTTTTTAGATATATCAACATCATCAGCTGTTAACATAACAAGTGTATTATTGCGAGAAAATGAGTTGATATTTTGTACAATGTTCCCAAATTCAATACCATTCATATCGGGCAGGTTTTTAGACACTAAAATAAAGTCGTAATCATTTTCCTTTAGTAATGATATTCCTTCAGAACCAATAGACACGGCCTTTACATCAATACCCGAGTTGCCCAACATTTCATAGATGATTTGTTGATAGAGCTTGGTGGGTTCGATTAATAGTACTTTCATGTTATGCCCTTTAACACTCGTTAACAAATAGAGGTTCTTTAGAACTAGTATGAATATCGAGTATAGATACATAAATGTTGCGCAATACCGCTTTTTGCAATATTTTGCAAAAATACAAGAATTTTAAAATTTGTAAGCATATTTGAAGTGAATAAATGCAGGAACTAATTAATAGGTATACTAAATGATCAAAGTGATTAATGGCGATATAACCCGGCTTAAAGTTGATGCGATTGTAAATGCGGCCAACAATTCATTACTGGGTGGGGGAGGGGTTGATGGCGCCATACACCGAGTTGCAGGGCCAGGTTTACTAAAGGCCTGTCGTGAAATTGGAGGCTGTGAGACAGGTGAGGCAGTCATAACACCAGGCTTTAAACTTCCAGCCTCTTTTGTCATTCATACAGTAGGACCTGTCTGGCAAGGGGGACAGCAGAGTGAAGCAGAGCTTTTGGAAAGTTGTTATAGAAACAGTTTTGAGCTGGCCATCAAAAATAATATCAATTCAATTGCCTTTCCGGGTATTAGTACGGGGGTGTATGCTTATCCAAAAGATAAAGCAGCGATAATTGCTGTTCGTGTTATGAAAGAATATGACAATCAAATAGGAAGGATTATTGCCTGTTGTTTCAGTAATGCGGAAGCGGAGCGTTATAAAAGCCTGCTGAACTCTTAATTAACTTTCTCAGGCAACATTTTTCCAGGATTCAGGATGTTATTTGGGTCAAACTGAGATTTTATGTTTTGCATAATTTGCAAAGTTGCTGGATCAATTTCGCGATCAATAAAATCTCGTTTCTCCAGTCCCACACCATGTTCACCTGATAAAGTGCCATTCAGACTTAAAACCAGTGAAAACATCCTGTCCAGACATTGCATGGCATTTTTATTTTGCTGTTCATCAGCAGGATCGAAAAGAATATTAGTATGCAGGTTGCCATTACCGGCATGACCAAAATTGATAATGGTCGTATCAAATTCTTTTGAGAGGGCATTTAAACCCCGAACCAGGGCAGGAATATTTGAAACTGGTACGACAATATCTTCATTAATCTTTTTTGGAGCTACAGTTCTTAGGGCAGGTGAAAGTGCCTTGCGTGTTGCCCAAAGTTCGTCGATTTCCTGCTTGGTACTGGCCTGTACCAGTCTAATCAGTCCAGCATTTTTTGCAGCTTTTGAAACGGCCTGCATAGACTGTTCGATAGAAAATTCAGAATCATCCACTTCTATCATTAACATGGCACCAGAGTTTTGAGGTAGTTCAATATTGGAATAATTTCGAATCATCTCAATGGCCTGGTTGTCGATAAATTCTAGGGCACAGGGTGTAACAGCTTGTGCCATGATAGCTGAGACTGCTTCAGTCGCTGTTTCAATATCTTTATAGATAGCCTGCATGGTTCGTTTACATTCAGGTAGGGGCAGGAGTTTAAGGGTCGCTTCTGTGATAATGGCCAGTGTTCCTTCTGAACCAATGATCAAACGAGTCAGGTCATAACCGACTACACCCTTAGTGGTGTAAACCCCGGTGCGAATTTCCTTGCCATCTCCAGTTATAGCTCGAAGGCCCAGAGTGTTTTCTCTGGGGGTACCATATTTAACTGCGCGTGGACCGGCAGAGTTATAGGCCAGGTTACCACCGATAGTACAAAACGCACTACTACTTGGATCCGGTGCCCAGAAAAAACCAGACTTAGCTGCTTCGTCCTGGACCTGTTGATTGAGGACTCCTGGTTCAACCACCATATATCGGTTTGCCGTATCCATGGTGGTAATACGGTTCATTTTTTCCAGTGAAAGTACCAGTCCACCATGAGTCGGTACAGTGGCTCCAGTGGTGCCGGTTCCTCTTCCCCGAGTTGTTAATGGAATTCTGTATTGGTTACAGAGGTCAACAATAGATTTAATTTGCTCATGAGTCTGTGCAAATGCAACAGCATCTGGCAGGGCCTGCTTTTTACTGTTGTCATATCCATAAGCCCAACGTTCAGATTCATCGGTTAGAATCAGTCGCGTGTCTTTGAGGATATGTTGCAGTTGCTGGATAATATCAGAGGATAATGCGTCACTCATCGTATCAAGTAAACATAAGTTGATCGATCTGGTCACAGAAGCAATGTATACAGAGTAGATGGACTTCCTGGATCCGTGCCGTTACATCAGATGGAACACGAATTTCAATATCACCATCAATAAGTAGATTCGCGATTTTGCCACCATTACGCCCCGTCATGGCGACAATTGAAACTTCCCTTTGGTGAGCCATTTTAATGGCCTCAATAATATTTTCTGAATTGCCACTGGTGGAAATAGCAACCAGGACATCCCCTTGATTACCCAGTGAAGAAAGTTGTTTGGCAAAAATCTGGTTAAAATGATAATCATTACTTATAGCAGTTAGAGTCGATGTATCTGTTGTAAGTGCAATGGCCGGCAGACTGGGGCGTTCCATTTCAAATCGACAGAGTAATTCTGCTGAAAGATGTTGGGCATCAGCGGCAGAACCACCATTCCCGCAACTCAGGATTTTATTGCCAGCTTTGAGGCGATTCACCATTAATTCAATCGATTGACTAATGGGTGTAGTCAGTTTTTCCATCGCCTTTTGTTTGGTTTCGAGGCTGGCAGTGAAAATTGATTTTATGTTGTCTTGTAAACTCATGTTGTTATCTATTTAACATTGAAATGCATCTTTAATCCAGTCAATATGAAACTGTCCATTCACTTGTGAGATTGATACAACATCAAAGCGGCTTGGACTATAACTGAATTCAGGATGTTTTTGGAAAAAGAACTGAGCAGCCATGATAAGTTTAGCCTGCTTTTTATACGTAACAGTTTCAGCGCCTGTACCAAAGGAAGTATTTTTACGATAGCGAACTTCGGTAAAAATAATGTTCTTGTTGTGTTTCATGATAAGATCGATCTCGCCGCGCTGACACCGAAAATTTTGCTTAATAAGTTTCAGCCCCTGGCGGGTCAAATACTCACATGCAAGTTGTTCGGCATGCTGTCCGGTTTCGAGCGTTGTTGGATTTGAAGACATTTACTGACGATCCAGCGAAGCGGGTTGGCCACTACGAAATCTAACCCAGGTCAATTGGCGACGAATACGCTGTTGTTCATCAAGGCTCAGGCTACCAGTTTCTCCGTCATATCGCTCATACGAATAACTCCTCAGTGGGCCAAGTGCACCAAGAATACTAAAAGCATCAATACCTAATGCATAAAGGCGCTGGAAGCTATTGCCTGCACTGGTGATATGACGCTCTATGTCAGTACGTAAACTTCTGTGAGCGGTTGTTTCGGCCAGAACCCATGGCATATCACCAAATAACATACCATCCATATCACGGTCTTTTTCCTGGTTCAGGTTACCTGTGAAAATATGTGAGGTTGAATAGACCGGAATTTCTGTTGCATGGAAAAATTTGAGCTGAGGACGAATAGCTCGGGCTTGTTTGGGGAAGGCAGCAAGAAAAATAAAGTCGATATCCTTACGCCGCCTTGGAGTGTATTTCATTGACTTCTTTAGTGTTGTGGATAGTTTCCGGTAACGCAATTTACTCTTATCAATATCAAGCATGATTTTCAGTGGTTCTGAAAAATCATGCAGATTGGCATCATATGACTGATTTGTAACAATTTGGCCGCCCATGAGTTCCCAGCGTTCCTTAAATGCATGGTGTACACGCTCACCCCATGGGCCATTGGGTACCACCACTGCTGCATGAACATGGCCATCCAGCCAGGTTCTTTCGGCAACCTGGCGAGCTTCTTCCTCAGGAGAAAGACCAAACTGGAAGAGGTTTGTTGGTGACTCATTGGCTTCGATCGCGTAGTTCAGGGCCAGGGTTGGGATGGGTAAAGGTTCTTCGTTCTTGAGTCGGGTCACGGATTCTTTATCCAATGGACCGACAACAAACTGGGCACCTTCACTAATGGCCTTATCATAGGTATCTGTTACATTTGAAGGGTCATCACCAATGTCATAAACCTTGATTGACTCCACTTTATGCCCGGTGGTTGAGTAGTAGGCCGCGAGGAAACCATCTCTGACAGCTTCAGCCGCAGTGGCATATTTACTACTTAGAGGCAAAATCAGTGCAATATGTTTTGGATGTCTGACATCACTGATGCTGCGAGTGGCAAGTCCTGACAGAATATCATCATCAACGGGATGTTTGGGGTAGGAGCGTTTCCAGCGTCTGACCTCACTTTTAAGTTTATCGGGGTCGAGCTGATATGATTTGGCAATTTGTACCAGGTGCATCCAGCCGCTCAGGGTATTCGGTGGGGGAGTGGTCCGGTATTGTTGCAGGTCTCGAGTTGGTAGAGTGGCCAGGGCATCCCAGATGGCCCGTTGATTCTGATCTTTAAGATCCTGATTACGCAAATAGATTTCTCGCTTAACCAGTTCTCTGGCAGTATCAAGGCGTTTGCCCAGCATGGTGTGAGCATCTGCCCGGAGCTTGTAATATTCAGCACTATACAGTCGTTTGGTTTTACTCGGTGGCCTCTGACGTAAATGAATGAAGATGTCTTCTGGTGTTCTTTCTGCGATGGCCAGGTGTCCAAGGGTCAGGTGGTAGAGAAATACCTGGTGACGATTTCGGTTATTGACAGAGACATCTGCCAGGGTTTGTCTAGCCTGGGCTATCAGGTTAGATCTAGCCATGGCTGCGGCGGCACGTAGCCGCAATTCGGTTTTGATATTCGGGCTGGCCTGCCCAGATAGAACCGTAAATAGCCTGGCAGCCTCATTATATTTGCCATGCATGAAAAGGTCTTCGGCTTCATTCAGAGCCTTTTTACTAAACTGAGGAACACTGGCACAGGCGGTCAGGCCAGTAATCAGGCATGCCAGTAGGAATCGGCGTAATATCATAAGCGTGTCAAATGTTTTATAGTGTTTAGATGTCAAATTATTACATAAGTATCTGGCCAGGTCAGTGAAGTGTCAAATCAGAACGCCAGCTTATATATTGTTTCAACCCCCATCGGTAATCTTGAGGATATATCGCAACGCGCGATCACTGTTTTGCAGTCAGTCGAGCTGATTGCCGCTGAAGATACCCGCCATAGCAGTAAACTACTGCAACATCTATCTATTAGCACACCTTGCCTGGCCTTGCACGAGCATAATGAACGAGATCGGGCCGCAAGTCTGATAAAACGACTACAAAGCGGGGAATCTATTGCCCTGATTTCTGATGCTGGCACCCCCTTACTCAGTGATCCCGGCTATCACATGGTGAAGATGGCCCATGCGCAGGGAATCCCGGTTGTGCCCGTACCGGGTGCTAGTGCACTGCTGGCTGCTCTGGTTAGCGCCGGTTTACCGACTGATCGATTTGTTTTTGAGGGGTTTTTACCGAGTAAGCAGGTTGCCAGACAAAAGGCACTGGAAAAGCTTAAGAATGAATCTGGCACACTGGTTTTTTATGAGGCACCGCATCGTATCCTGTCGACATTGCAGGATATGGCTATATGTTTTGGCGATGATCGGGAAGCGGTATTGGCCAGGGAGTTGACCAAAACCTATGAAACCGTTCAACGTGACAGTCTGGCTGGGCTTGTGAACTGGGTCGAACAGGATAGTAACCAGCAACGGGGTGAGATAGTGCTGGTGGTGGCCGGGGCCGCCCCTCCTGATGATGATGCTTTAGATGAGGAGGCCCTTCGTATTCTTAATATATTGCTGGCCAAATTATCGGTTAAGCAGGCAGCCAGCCTGGCAGCGGAAATCACGGGGCAGAAGAAAAATCGTCTCTACCAGCTAGCTTTGGAACTGGCGGATAAGAACAGTTAATCAATATTTACCCCGAGGCTTGAATATCAGGCTGGAAACCCCGACACTAGTCTTGGAGTTGGCCAGGTAATCGCTGGAGAGTTTTCTCTCTGGAGGAAAGTCCGGGCTCCATAGGGCAGAGTGCCAGGTAACGCCTGGGCGGCGTGAGCCGACGGAAAGTGCCGCAGAAAATATACCGCCGATGGTCCCATCCCCCCCCACAGGGGCCAGGTAAGGGTGAAATGGTGTGGTAAGAGCGCACCGCGCAGCTGGTAACAGCTGTGGCAAGGTAAACCCCACTCGGAGCAAGACCAAATAGGGGAACAATGTGTGGCCCACACAGTTCCCGGGTAGGTTGCTTGAGGTATACGGTGACGTGTATCCCAGATGAATGATTATCCAAGACAGAACCCGGCTTATAGGCCAACTCCACTCTTAATAATTTACATTAGTATAATTTAGTAACTCATTGATTTATATTGGTTACGATCTGCCTAATTTTCTAGATTTTCTTGTCTAATTTCAGTGAAAGACCCCTCCTAAGTGCCTGTTCTGCAAGAAAGAATTCCTGGTTTTGTGGATCGGTTTGCTTGACACTACACCTAAATGGTACCTATAGTGTACAAAAGTGGGTAAAAGTGGGATGAAATGGTAAAATCGTCCAAAACCAAAGGGGTAAGATTTGTTTCGAGGGGTCAATACGCTAACGCTGGATGCGAAGGGCCGCATGGCCATGCCGACTCGGTATCGGGATCGGTTGATGTCGCATTGCGATGGTCAGTTAGTGGTCACTGTCGACAGAGACCACTGCCTGCTGTTGTATCCCTTACCCGAATGGGAAATCCTGGAGCGCAAGCTGGTCAAATTGCCCAGCCTGAACAAGCAGGCCCGTCGTTTGCAGCGCCTGTTAATTGGTCATGCAACTGAAATGGAACTGGATGGCAATGGCCGTATTCTGCTGCCCCCCCCTCTGCGCGAATTTGCTGAACTGGACAAACGTATAGTGTTGATTGGTCAGGGTAATAAATTTGAAATCTGGAATGAGGGCCAATGGGCCGAGCGGCGTGATACGTGGCTGAATGAAGTGGATGGGGACGATGATCTCCCCGGTGAGCTGGAATCACTTTCATTGTAAATGCCATGACAGGGAATACTGAACATCAACCGGTCATGCTGGAAGAAGCATTGGCGGGATTGGCAATTAAGCCAAATGGCACCTATCTCGATGGCACCTTCGGACGAGGAGGTCACAGTGGGGCCATATTGCACGAACTTGAACAGGGAAGATTGATAGCCATGGATAAAGATCCGCTTGCGATAGCCACGGGTGAAAAGCTCATGTCACAGGATGCACGAGTCAGCATACATCATGGTTCTTTTGCCAGCCTGAAACAGGTGGTGCAGGATGCCGATTGCCTTGGTCATGTAGATGGCATTTTACTCGACCTTGGGGTGTCTTCCCCTCAGTTGGATGAAGCAGAAAGAGGTTTTAGTTTTCAGCAGGATGGACCACTGGATATGCGCATGGATCCCAGTCGTGGATTGAGTGCAGCCGAGTGGTTGGCCACCGCCAAAGAACAGGACATTGCCAGTATATTAAAAGAATATGGTGAAGAACGGTTTGCTAAACGAATTGCCAGGGCGATAGTTAAAGCCAGGCTGGAAGCACCGATCAACACCACCAAACGGCTGGCATCGATTGTGGCTGCGGCCAATCCTAAATGGGAAAAGGGTAAGGATCCGGCCACACGCAGTTTTCAGGCCATTCGAATTTTTATTAATCAGGAACTGGAAGATTTAAAAACCTGCCTGGGAAGTGTGATGGACGTTCTCGCACCGGGGGGGCGGCTAGTAGTGATCAGTTTTCACTCTCTGGAAGATCGCATTGTAAAGCGGTTCATCCGAGAACAAACAAAGGGCGATCAATACCCACTGGATTTACCGATCACTCATGTGCAACTGCAGGTGAAAATGAAAGCTATCGGTAAGGCCATTAAACCGGGTCGGGATGAGATAGAGATCAACCCCAGAGCAAGAAGTGCAGTGATGCGAATTGCGGAGAAACTATCATGAACAATAAATGGATATTACCTTTGTTGGGCGTTTTGGTGCTGGTATCAGCTTTAGGTGTGGTGTTTGCAAAACATCAGAACCGTAAACTATATGCAGAGCTGTCTGAATTGCAAAAACAGCGCGATACCATGGAACTGGAATGGGGACGATTGCAATTGGAACAAAGTACCTGGGCGACACATGGCCGGGTTGAGAAAATTGCCCGACAAAAACTCAAGATGCGCAATGTGGATTACGACAAAGTAGTGATTGTTAAATAATGAATGATTCGATGCATCAGCCTACATCACCTTTTCGACTGGGAGTCATTATGTTCCTGGTTATGGGGGCTTGCGCGGTGTTAGTCTGGCGGGCGGTGGATTTGCATGTCTTTAATAAGACATTTTTGCAAAATCAGGGGGATGCTCGTTCATTGCGGGTTGATACGGTTGTGGCTAACCGAGGCATGATTACCGATCGCCATGGTGAGCCTGTAGCCATAAGCACCCCGGTTGATTCTGTCTGGATCCATCCAGAAATTTATCTGAAAGAGCCGCAGGATCTTTCCAGTTTGGCAAAGTTGTTAAAGCTTGATGCCAGTAAACTCAGGGCAAAAGTTCTCAAACGTAAGTCGCGTGAATTTGTTTATTTAAAAAGACGGATTAATCCAGAGCTGGCAAAACAAGTCATGCAACTGGAAATTCCTGGTGTTTCCCTGCAAAGGGAATTTCGCCGTTATTACCCTATGGGTGAAGTCGGCGCCCATATTATCGGTTTTACCAATGTCGATGATATGGGGCAGGAAGGTCTGGAACTGGCTTATAACGACTGGCTTAAGGGTGAAGATGGTCAGCAGCGTGTCATTAAAGATCGGCTGGGTCGGGTGATTAAACCGGTTGCACTGATCAAACAGGTCCATCCCGGTAAGGAGCTACGACTCAGTTTGGATCGTCGCCTGCAGTACCTGACTTATCGAGAATTAAAACGGACGGTTTTTAAGCACCGCGCAAAATCAGGGTCAGCCATTATTCTGGATGCCAAAACAGGAGAAATCTTGTCACTGGTTAACCAGCCATCTTATAACCCCAATAATCGACGTAATCTGAAAGGTTCACGTTATCGTAATCGTGCGGTGACCGATACCTTTGAACCGGGTTCATCCGTCAAGCCCTTTACAGTGGCAGCAGCATTGGAAAGTGGTCAATTTTCTTCCCGCAGCATCATTGATACCTCACCAGGTCGTTATCGCGTTGGGCAAAGCACCATACGAGATATTCGTAACTTTGGCCGAATAAATCTTGCCACGGTTATTCAAAAGTCCAGCAATGTGGGGGCCAGCAAGGTTGCACTGGCTATTCCCGGTGAGAATCTATGGCGAGTCCATAATGGGCTTGGTTTTGGAATGAGTACGGGCAGTGGTTACCCGGGTGAAGTTGAAGGAGTCCTGACCCATTCAGCGGAATGGCGTGAAATCGATCAAGCTACTCTGGCCTTTGGTTATGGTATGGCGGTCACCCCATTGCAGCTTGCCCGGGCCTATACCGTATTGGCCAATGATGGTGTTTTACTACCTATTAGTTTTCTTGCCCAGACTGCTGTCCCACAGGGTGAACGAGTGCTAAAGGCGAAAACAGTAAGACAGTTAAGCAATATGCTAGAAAAAGTGGTCACAGGTGAAGGAACCGGCAGCAAGGCGCGTATTGCAGGTTATCGTGTGGCAGGGAAAACCGGTACAACCAAAAAGACATCTACCGATGGTGGCTATGCAGATGATCGATATATCTCTGTGTTCGCAGGTATGGCACCGGCCAGTGATCCCCGCCTTGTGATGGTTGTCATGATCAATGAACCTCGCGACAAAGTTTACTACGGTGGTGAAGTGGCAGCCCCAGTGTTCAGCAAGGTCATGGCGGGTGCCCTGCGACTGATGAACATTGCCCCTGATGAAAAGGATTACCAATCTGTGCACATGGCTGCATTAGGGGAAAACAAATGATGGCGGCCATGAGCTTGAAGACAGATAACAGATTAAAAGATCTTTTGCAGGGCATTATTGAACTCCCTGATGAGATGGATCGTGTGGTTGGTAAGCCCTGTCTGGATAGTCGTCAATTAGCGACAGGTGATCTGTTTCTGGCCTGTGCCGGTCAAACGGTACATGGATTTGATTATGTCGATCTTGCAATTGAAAAAGAGGTATCGGCTATTTTGTGGGAAGCGAACCCGGATATAGAAACCCTGCCCTTTAGCTGGCGGAAGACGCCACAGGGTAATCAGGTTCCGCTGGTGGCGATCCCTAACTTATCCCAACAGGTCGGCGTTATCGCGGACCGTTACTATGAGCATCCATCAGATAAATTATTTGTAACAGGAATTACCGGTACCAATGGCAAGACATCCTGTAGTCAGTTTCTGGCTCAGGTCTTATCTGAAGACAGGCCCTGTGGAGTTATTGGTACTTTGGGTAATGGTCTGTATGGAAAATTGAATGAGTCCAGCCATACCACTCCTGATGCCGTGGCCTGTCAGACATTCATGTCAGATTTACTGGATGATGGGGTAAGTGATCTGGTGATGGAGGTCTCTTCTCATGCACTGGAACAGGGGCGAGTCAATGGAGTGAAATTTGACTGTGCAGTGTTTACCAATCTAAGTCGTGATCATCTGGATTACCATGGTGATATGCAGGCATATGCTGAGGCCAAGGCCAAATTGTTTGGTTTTGACAAATTAAAATTTGCTGTAGTGAATGTGGATGATGAGTTTGGCCGTGAATTATCAGAAAGAATTTCTGAGCCTGTACAACTGATACGCTACGGCATATCTGATGAATATCTAAAACCCGATGTGTTTGCTAGCCAGTTAAACCTGTCAAGTGATGGTTTACAGTTTGAAATAGAGACCCCCTGGGGACGGGGTGCCGTGTCTGCAAATCTTATGGGACAGTTTAATGTCAGTAATCTTCTGGCCGTATTAAGCGTATTGATTTTGCATGGCATGAGTTTGAATGAGGCGATAGAAAAATTGTCTGACTTAAATCCTGTTTCCGGCCGCATGGAGTCTTTGCACCAGCAGGATAAACCTGCCGTAGTCATCGATTATGCACACACCCCCGATGCGTTGGAGCAGGTTTTGTTCTCCCTTCGTGCCCATTGTGCTGGACAACTCTGGTGTGTATTCGGTTGTGGTGGTGATCGTGACAAAGGTAAACGACCCCTGATGGGTGAGATAGCCGATCGTCTTGCCGATGTGGTGGTATTAACCAATGATAATCCACGCACAGAGCCAGCCGATGCCATTCTTGCCGATATCCAGACCGGACTGACTGGACACAGTGAGTGTCATGTGATGGCTGATCGTGCCAGTGCAATTGCCTATGCCATCAAACATGCCTGTAGCAAGGATATTGTCTTGATAGCAGGCAAAGGACATGAGGATTACCAGTTAATTGGTGAACAGCGCCTGTCCTTCAGTGATATGGAAGAAGCGCGTAAACAACTCGGTCTGGTGGCCTGATGCAGAAGACAAAGTTCCAAATGCCTATCAGTGAAGCCGCCAGTGCCCTGGCAAGCCAGTATGTTGGCGATGATGTAAACCTGACAGGTGTCAGTACCGACACCCGGACCCTGACAGGTGGCGAGTTATATATTGCACTCAAAGGTCCAAATTTTGATGGTCATGACTTTGTTTCACAGGCGATAGCAAAAGGTGCCATGGCGGTGATGGTTGACCATGATATGGAACTGAGTATTCCACAATTGATCGTAGCTGATACGCGTCTGGCCATGGGGCAACTGGCACGGTACTGGCGCGAGCAATTTTCCATTCCCGTTATTGGTGTAACCGGGAGTAATGGCAAGACAACGGTCAAAGAAATGCTGGCCAGCATTTTATCAGGCCTGGGTGAAGTTCATGCCACAAAAGGTAACCTCAATAATGACATCGGTGTACCACTGACATTGTTTCAGTTAGGTGAGCATCATACGAGTGCCGTGATAGAAATGGGGGCCAATCATGCTGGGGAAATTGAATACTTGGTGGGTATTGCCAAACCAGATATTGCCATTATTACTAATGCAGGTGCTGCACACCTGGAAGGTTTTGGATCTCTGGAAGGGGTGGCCAAAGCTAAAGGTGAAATCTATGCCGGATTATCAAAAGAGGGTATTGCCATCGTCAATGGGGATGACAAATATCTTTCACTATGGCGTGAAATTATCAGCCCCAGGAAAAAAATAGAATTTGGGATCGAGCATGATTCTGATGTGTCAGCCTCATTCGAGTCAGGGGCTAGTGGAAATACAGTAACCGTGAAGGCAATGGGTGAGGAGTTTTTATTCACTCTGTCTCTACTTGGTAAACACAACATAATGAATTCACTTGCAGCGATCGCTGCAACTAAGGCAATTAATGTACCTACCAGTGTGATTGTAGCCGGGCTTGAGAAAATGCAGCCCGTAGCCGGTCGCCTGCGATCAAGGGTTGGAGTAAATGGCAGCCGCATTATCGATGATACCTATAACGCCAACCCAACTTCACTTAAGGCCGGTATAGCGGTGTTAAATGATTTTGTTGGTGAGCACTTTCTTGCTCTGGGTGATATGGGGGAGCTTGGTAGTGATGAAGAAGAACTTCATCAGCAGGTTGGCCAAACCGCAAGACAGTTGGGTGTAGATCGTCTCTATACCATTGGCAATCTTGCAGGAAAGGCAGCAAGTGCATTTGGAGAGAACGCATATTCATTTGAAGAACATAAGTCAATGATCGCAGCATTAAATAAAGATTTACATAAAGATGTGACCCTGCTGGTAAAAGGCTCACGACGCATGCATATGGAACGTGTTGTTGAAGCATTAACTATAGAGAAGGGGGCATAAGACCCATGTTGTATTATCTTGCACAACAACTCCAGGAATACCATAGCGGATTTAACGTATTTAATTACCTGACCATGCGGGCCATTCTGGGTGTTTTGACTGCTTTGGCCATCTCTTTGCTGGTTGGTCCAAGCATGATTAAAAAACTGACATCTTATAAGATTGGTCAGACCGTGCGAGATGATGGGCCCATCAGCCACTTGACCAAGGCCGGCACTCCTACCATGGGAGGAGCATTGATCCTGGTTGCAATTGCTGTGGCGACTTTACTCTGGTCAGACTTGAGTAATCGCTATGTCTGGGTTGTGTTAATAGTCACATTGGCCTTTGGTGTCATCGGCTGGGTAGACGATTATAAAAAGCTGGTCAAAAAAGATCCGGAAGGATTGCGAAGTCGCTACAAATATTTCTGGCAATCTGTCTTTGGCATGGCTGCTGCAATTTATCTATACAAGCATGCCAGCCCTGTTGAAACCCAATTCATAATTCCTTTTGTCAAAGACTGGGGTTTCCAGCTTGGCATGGTGACATTTATCGGTCTGACCTATCTGGTCATAGTTGGTTCAAGTAATGCTGTGAACTTAACTGATGGACTGGATGGTTTGGCCATATTACCAACCGTCATGGTAGGCAGTGCGCTGGGTATATTTGCCTATGCCAGTGGCCATGTAGTGTTTTCAAAATATCTGGGCATTCCCTATGTCCCCGGCGTTGGCGAAGTAGTTGTGTTCTGTGGAGCTCTTGCAGGCGCAGGCCTTGGCTTTCTATGGTTCAACACCTATCCCGCACAGGTTTTTATGGGCGATATCGGTGCCCTCGCTCTGGGGGCCGCCCTGGGAGTGATTGCCGTATTGGTCAGGCAGGAACTGGTTCTATTCATTATGGGTGGTGTGTTTGTGATCGAAACCGTGTCGGTCATATTGCAGGTCGGATCATACAAGTTAACCGGCAAACGTATTTTTCGCATGGCACCCCTACATCATCATTTTGAGTTAAAGGGCTGGCCCGAACCACGGGTCATTGTGCGTTTCTGGATTATTACGGTGATACTGGTCCTGATTGGACTTGCTTCACTCAAGATTCGTTAAAGAGATTATGCAGACAGCAGGTACCTTGATGGTAAAAACAGAACAGCAACAGGCTAACGTGCAACTGGTAGAACCCGTTGTCGTTGTCGGCCTGGGCAAAACTGGCCTGTCTGTTGCCCGTTTTCTGTCTGCGCAGGGACTTGATTATAAAGTTGTTGATAGCCGCGATATTCCACCTGGCCTACAGGAGTTAAAAGAGTTTGTTCAAGATAAAAACATAGTAACGGGTGAGTTTAAATCAGAGTTATTTGACTCGGCGAAGACGTTGATTGTTAGCCCCGGAATTTCCATACAACATCCTTTGATAAAGGCAGCAACTGATCGCGGTGCAGCGGTCATTGGTGATATTGAATTATTCGCAAGGCTTGCAAATGCCCCGGTAGTTGCCATAACTGGTTCAAACGGCAAAAGCACAGTAACCACCTTGCTTGCCCAGATGGCCAGTGATGCTGGTCAGAATGTGAAAGTCGGCGGCAATCTGGGTGTACCGGCCCTCGATTTGCTTGATGAGAGCGCAGAGCTTTATGTGCTTGAGCTATCAAGTTTTCAGTTGGAAACGACATTCAGCCTTGATGCTGTGGTATCCGTCATATTGAACATCAGTGAAGATCACATGGATCGATATGATAGTTTACAGGACTATGCTGCAGCCAAGGCCAAAGTGTTTAATGGTCAAGGTACCATCATTGCGAACCTGGATGATGAAATTGTTATGCGTCTTGTTGATGAAAGTGGCTTACAACGACATCACATCAGTTTTGGCATGAAGTTACCTTTTGAGAACAACTATGGTGTTTGTCCACAGGCAGGTGAAACCTGGCTTTGCAAAGGGCAGCAGTTGCTTTTGCCGATTAATAAACTCGGGATTAAAGGGACTCATAATGTAAGCAATGCTTTGGCAGCCCTGGCCCTGGGTGAAGCGATCGAACTGCCTATGGAATCCATGCTACAAACCTTGCCGGTTTTTACTGGTCTGGAGCATCGAACTCAATGGGTGGCCGAGTGTCATGGTGTTAACTGGTTTAATGATTCCAAGGCAACTAATGTGGGTGCGACAGTTGCCGCAATCGAAGGGCTACCTGGAGAGCATATCATTTTGATTGCGGGTGGGCAGGGAAAAGGACAGGACTTTTCTCCTTTATCTATTGCATTAAAGAATCGGGTGAGTCATGTCATTCTTATTGGTGAAGATGCCAGGCTGATAAACGTTATTGTCCCTGAGACCATAGAAACAATATTTGCAGATGATATGAAACAGGCTGTCACACAGGCCGCAAATTATGCAAAGGCAGGAGATGCCGTGTTGTTATCACCTGCCTGTGCCAGTTTTGATATGTTCACTGGTTATGAACACCGTGGCAATGTTTTTATTGAAGCTGTCAGGGAGCTATGTGCATGAACATTCCATCGCTGACATATAGCAAACTGAATATGGAGAAGCGTCAAATCCAGACACTGCCATTGGATTACAGTCTATTAGCGACAGTTTGTGTTTTAATCTGTCTTGGTCTGGTTATGGTGGGTTCTTCATCAGTTTCTATTTCTGAACAACACTATGCTAATCCATTTCATTATTTATGGCGGCAGCTTGCCTACCTCATGGTAGGTATTATTGCTGCAGTAATTACATTGAAGATCCCCGTCCGTATCTGGCAGGAACTTGGTCCAGGACTGATTATGATCAGCATGTTGTTACTGGTGCTGGTTTTTGTACCGGGTCTGGGTCGAACGGTGAATGGCAGTACACGCTGGTTGAACATGGTCGGCTTTAATTTACAACCTTCAGAACTGGTAAAACTATTCACCCTGATTTATCTGGCCGGGTACCTGGTTCGTCATCAGGAAGTGGTGAAGTCCACCGCTGGAGGCTTCTTCCGCCCATTACTTTTGATATCCATTCTTGTGAGCCTGTTGTTGCTGGAACCGGATTACGGTGCTGCTGCCGTCTTGCTTATGTCAGTCATGGGGTTGATGTGGTTAGCCGGGGTACGCTTTTTACAGTTCTTCCTTCTATTGGGAGTTGCGGCATCCGTGCTGGCCTTGCTGGCTTATATCTCTCCCTATCGTATGGAAAGACTGACTGCCTTTATTAATCCCTGGGCGGATCCCTTTGATAGTGGTTTCCAGTTAACCCAGGCCTTGATTGCCTTTGGCCGTGGAGACTGGTTGGGCGCTGGCTTGGGTGAGAGTGTACAGAAACTCTTTTATCTACCAGAGGCTCACACTGATTTTGTATTTGCCGTTATGGCAGAAGAGCTGGGGCTGCTTGGAGTACTGGTCGTCATTGCACTTTATACCTTCCTGATATTCAGAATTTTATTTGTTGCACGTCAGGCAGAATTGCGAGATCGACCTTTTGCTGCCTATCTTGCTTATGGCATAGGCCTTTGGATAGGGCTTCAGGTCTTGATCAACATCGGCGTAAACATGGGGATCCTGCCAACCAAAGGACTCACTTTGCCCTTTATGAGTTATGGTGGCAGCAACCTGGTGGTGATGATGATTGCCATGGCCATTTTATTTCGCATTGATTATGAAACCCATAGAGATGATCGCCCTGGTCAGAAAAACAGGAGGCATAGAATATGAAGCCTTCTGATATGCGTATTGTCATTATGGCAGGGGGTACAGGGGGTCATATTTTCCCAGCCCTGGCCATTGCTCGACATTTACGAGAACAGGGTGTCAGTGTGAGCTGGCTTGGTACACCAAAAGGGATGGAAGCTCGTGTTGTTAGCGAGGCTGGTTTCCCTATTAACTATGTTTCCATATCCGGTTTGCGAGGTAAGGGTTTTATGGGTTGGTTAGTTGCACCATTAAAACTCAGCTATGCCGTTATCCAGGTGATCAATATATATAGAATAGTTAAGCCCCATATGGTTGTGGGCTTCGGTGGTTTTGTTACTGGTCCCGGTGGCTTCACTGCATGGTTGATGCGTAAACCTCTAGTGGTGCATGAACAGAATGCCATCCCTGGTATGACCAACCGAATTCTTTCACATATGGCGAAGACGGTACTGGAGGCATTTAAAGATAGCTTCCCAGAAACCACGCGTGCGATTCATACTGGCAATCCGGTCAGAGAAGATATTGCGGCACTTGAAGCCCCGACATCAAGAATTGCTCAACACCAGGGTGTGTTAAAGGTTTTGGTCATTGGTGGCAGCCTGGGTGCGCAGGCATTAAACCAGGTCCTGCCAAAAGCACTGGCCATGATAGAAGAGTCTGAACGACCTGAAGTTTGGCACCAGGCCGGTGCCAACAAGCATGAAGATACCCGGCAGGCATATGATGATCTTAAGCTTGATGCCAGGGTTTCACCATTTATTGGTGACATGGCTGAGGCATATACCTGGGCAGATATTGTGATCTGTCGGGCTGGTGCGTTAACCCTGGCCGAGGTCTGTGCAGCTGGCCTGGGATCCATCCTGGTTCCATTCCCACATGCTGTTGATGATCATCAAACCCATAATGCACAACAGCTGGTTAAGGCCGGAGCCGCCCTGTTAATGCCTCAGTCAGGTTTAAGTGCAGAAAGTTTATCGAATGTTTTAAAAGATTTAATTCATAAAGGGCGTGTACACCTTATTCATATGGCGCAGGCCGCCCGTGAGTTGTCCATGCCTGATGCAAGCAAGCAGGTTGCGAAGTATTGTCTGGAGGCCGTCCATGGTTAAGTTGGAAAATGTGACACCATTGAGTACTGCTCGAGGTGAGCCAGGGATGGGGCGTATTAAACGAATCCACTTTGTGGGTATTGGTGGTGTTGGTATGAGTGGTATTGCCGAAGTACTGCTCAATCTTGGTTATGAAGTCTCAGGGACTGATATTGCCGAAAATGCGACGACCAAACGTCTTAAGGGTAATGGTGCTCTAATTCAACTTGGTCATGCGTCTGAACATGTTATCGGTAGCGATGTGGTGGTTGTTTCCAGTGCAGTGAAAGAAGATAACCCAGAGGTTGTACAGGCCAGGGAATTACGTATCCCTATTGTACCTCGCGCTGAAATGCTGGCCGAGTTAATGCGGTTTCGTTTTGGTATTGCTGTTGCAGGAACCCATGGTAAAACCACGACCACAAGCCTGGTCGCCAGCCTATTGGCTGAAGGAGGACTAGATCCGACTTTCGTGATTGGTGGTCGATTAAATAGTGCAGGCTCTAATGCACGACTGGGTGAAGGTCGTTATCTGGTGGCCGAGGCCGATGAGAGTGATGCTTCATTCATGCATCTGCAACCTATGATGGCCATTGTGACCAATATCGATGCGGATCACATGGAAACCTATGAAGGTGACTTTCAGAAACTCCGTCAGACATTCATTGAGTTCTTACATCACCTGCCATTCTATGGTCTTGCTGTTTTGTGTATTGAAGATCCGGAAGTAAAAAATATCCTGCCAGAAATTACACGTCGTGTGGTGACCTATGGCTTAAATGATGAAGCCGATATCTGGGCCAGTGATATTACGCAAACCGCCTTTTCGACACAATTTAAAGTTTCTCGTAAGGACAGTGATCAACAAATGGAGATTACCCTGAACATGCCAGGGGAACATAATGTTTTGAATGCCCTTGCAGGTATCGCTATCGCACATGAAGTCGGTGTGGCAGATGCGGCAATCGTTTCCGCTCTCGATAGCTTCCAGGGCATTGGTCGCCGCTTTCAGAGTTACGGTGATATTGAAACAGCAAACGGTAGTGTCTTGCATATCGATGACTATGGTCATCATCCCCGTGAAGTTGCAGCCACCATTAAGGCCATTCGAGATGGCTGGCCGGGTAAAAGACTGGTACTTGCCTTTCAACCTCATCGCTACAGCCGGACTCGGGATCTTTTTGAAGACTTTGCCATGGTGTTATCTGAAGTCGATGTTCTGGTGTTGCTGGAAGTTTATCCTGCTGGTGAAGATCCTATTGCAGGTGCCGATGGGCGAAGCCTGTCTCGTGCGATACGCACACGTGGTCAGGTCGAACCAGTATTTGTAGAAAGTATTGAGCAGTTGCCTGAGACCTTAAAGGGTGTATTACAGGACAGGGATCTTGTTTTGACACTCGGTGCAGGCAGTATCGGTGCGATGGCTACACAGCTGGGCGAGTTAATTAAAAAATAATATGAGGGCGTGAGGTATGGCAGTAATAACAAGACGTTTGCATATGGGTTGTGGTGAGACATTGCAAAGCCATTTACCTGAGAGTTTTAGAAAACTGACCAGCCTGACAGAAACGAGGCAAAAGAAAATGTCAAATAATATAAAACTGCCTGAAAAGAAAGGACGATTCTGGAAGTGAGTAAGATCATGTCAGCAAAACAAACTGCGTTACAGGGTGAGCTGAAATTAAATGAGCCATTATCACGTCATACCTCATGGCGTGTCGGTGGCCCGGCTGCCCGTTATTTTCAACCCGCAGATATTGATGACCTGGCAATGTATCTTTCCTCCTTATCTGACGATGAAGAAATATACTGGGTTGGGCTTGGCAGTAATCTGCTGGTACGAGATGGTGGATTTGATGGCAGCATCATTTGTACAAGTGGTGTGATGAATGGTTTACAGTTTCTGGATAATAACCAGGTGGAAGTAGAGGCTGGTGTGGCCTGCCCCAAGGTGGCCAAGCAGTGTGCCAAACAGGGTTTAAAGAATGCAGCATTTTTATCGGGCATTCCAGGCACCATGGGTGGGGCGCTCGCTATGAATGCCGGAGCCTTTGGTGGTGAGACATGGGAAATTGTCCACAGCGTTAAAACAATTGATCGACATGGTCAGATAAGACAGCGCATGCCGGATGAATATGAAATCGATTATCGCCACGTAATGGGACCTGAAGGAGAGTGGTTTGTTTCAACAGTATTACAACTGCAGGTCGGTGATACAGAAGAATTACTAGCCGCCAATAAGGATCTATTAGCTAAACGTGGCTCCACACAACCGACTCAACAACCGAACGCTGGATCTGTATTTCGTAATCCAGAAGGGGATTATGCAGCAAGATTGATCGAAGAAGCCGGGCTAAAAGGAACCTGTATTGGTGGTGCCTGTGTTTCAGACAAGCATGCCAATTTTATTGTCAATACAGGAACGGCTACGGCAGCTGATATAGAAAATTTAATTATAAAAGTGGCGGAAGTCGTCAAACAGATTCATGGCATCGAGTTACAACGGGAAGTTTGTATCGTCGGTGAGAGGCTTAAAGGTAATTAACATGGCACCAGTTGATCCAACAAAATTTGGCAAAGTGGCTGTCCTGATGGGGGGATGGTCGGCTGAGCGTGAAGTATCACTGAAAAGTGGTGCAGCGGTACTGGCTGCCATGCAGCAACGAGGTATTGATGCACATGGGATAGATGTACAACGTACAACGGTTATTCAGGAGCTGGAACAGGGTAAGTTTGATCGTGCCTTTAATATACTGCATGGCCCAGGTGGTGAGGATGGTGTTATCCAGGGAATGCTGGAAGTTCTCGGAATACCTTATACAGGTAGTGGCGTGATGGCATCGGCATTGGCAATGGACAAGTTGCGTACCAAGCAATTACTGGATGGCATTGGTTTACCCACGCCTAATTATATGGTGCTGGATGAAGAAACGGATTATGAATACGTTGCCGCAAATCTGGGTTTGCCAGTGATGGTGAAACCTGCACAGCAGGGTTCCAGTATTGGCATGAGCAAGGTCGATGAAGTGGATCAGTTACACCATGCCTATCATGCAGCAGCTGAGTTTGATGGTGATGTGATTGCTGAACAATGGATACATGGTAAAGAATACACAGTCGCGATCCTTGGAAATGAGGCTTTACCTGCAATTTTACTCGAGACACCCAGAGAGTTTTATGACTTTGAGGCCAAATATCAATCTAATGATACACAGTATATTTGCCCATGCGGCCTGGACAAAGAACATGAATCACAGTTACAGCGATTGGCATTGAGTACCTTCCAGGCTTTAGGGGCAAAAGGCTGGGGTCGTGTGGATCTCTTTGTTGATAATGATGGGCACGCCTGGGTTATTGAGTTGAATACATTACCCGGCATGACGGATCACTCATTGGTGCCTATGGCGGCCAAGGCAAAAGGTATTGAGTTTGATGAGCTGGTAGTAAGCGTTTTATCACAAACATTGTCAGGGGTAAAAGGCTGATGGCAACACGTGTTGCAAAACAGGCCGTGATACCAGGCAGTCAATTTGACTGGCGCCAAATATTATCTCGCCTACCCAAAATTATTTTTGGGTTGGGATTTTTGGCTTTACTCATCATGCTGACGATGAAAGCACAGGATCCAGGTTTTTTACCTATAGAGAAAATTCGGGCACAGGGTGAGTTTGTCAATTTGACTGAGGATATGTTGATAAGTAAGGCAGGCAATATTCATGGTGGGTATTTCAATATCAATGTTCAAAAAATAAAAAATAACATTGAAGCTATTCCCTGGGTAGACCGGGCTTATGTGCGAAGAGTATGGCCAGGCACCCTGATGATAACTGTTAAAGAGCAACGTGCCAGGGCAGTATGGGGTAATAAAGGACTAATTAATGATAGAAATGAATTGTTTTTTCCTGAGGCCGGAACCTTCCCTGGTGGATTGCCAAAACTGAGTGGTCCAAATGGTTCTCATGGGCACTTAATGCTGACATATCGAACCATGCAGGATTTGTTATTAACTACAGGTCTTGAAATTTATGCAATGAAACTGGATGCCCGACGTGCTTTATCTCTTCAGCTTACTGGAGATATGAAATTGTTACTTGGTCGAGAAGCACATTACGAACGGTTGAAAAGGTTTATCCGGATTTATAGCAAATTACTGGTAAGTCAGGCAGGCCAGTTAAATCAGATTGATATGCGCTATACAAATGGCTTTACCATTCTGAGAAAACAGTAATCTGGGCAGGGGGTCCGGGAGAAGGATTATGTCAAAGAAAGCAGAAAAAAATTTAATTGTCGGCCTGGATATTGGTACATCCAAAGTAGTGGCCATCGTCGGTGAGATCACCGCCGATAATGAGGTCGAGATCATTGGTCTGGGCTCTCATCCTTCGCGTGGTCTTAAAAAAGGCGTGGTCGTTAATATTGAATCTACCGTTCAATCGATTCAACGAGCGGTTGAAGAAGCGGAATTAATGGCCGGTTGCCAGATTCACTCTGTCTATGCCGGGATTGCAGGTAGTCATATCCGAAGTCTTAATTCACATGGAATTGTAGCCATTCGAGATAAAGAAGTTTCCAGCCCGGATGTAGACAGGGTTATCGATGCTGCCAGGGCTGTTGCTATCCCCGCGGATCAAAAAATCCTGCATATCCTGCCCCAGGAATTTGTGATTGATACTCAGGAAGGTATTCGTGAGCCGATTGGTATGTCAGGCGTTCGACTCGAAGCCAAGGTGCATATGGTTACAGGTGCAGTGAGTGCGGCACAGAATATTGTCAAGTGTGTACGTCGCTGTGGTCTGGAAGTGGATGACATTATTCTGGAACAATTGGCCTCCAGCCATTCTGTGTTAACCGATGATGAAAAAGAGCTAGGTGTTTGTCTGGTGGATATCGGTGGAGGAACCACCGACCTTGCTGTGTTTACTGAAGGGGCGATCCGCCATACCGCAGTTATTCCTATTGCCGGGGATCAGGTCACAAATGATATTGCGGTAGCCTTGCGTACACCGACCCAACATGCAGAAGAGATCAAAATTAAATATGCCTGCGCACTGACCCAGTTGGCCAGCCCCGATGAAACCATTGAGGTACCCAGTGTTGGAGAGCGCCCAACACGAAGACTGGCCAGACAAACACTGGCTGAAGTCGTCGAACCGCGATATGAAGAATTGTTTACTTTAGTGCAAACCGAATTACGGCGCAGTGGATTCGAAGATCTGTGTGCAGCAGGTATTGTGTTAACTGGTGGTAGCTCAAAGATGGAAGGGGCTGTGGAACTGGCGGAAGAAATTTTCCACATGCCGGTTCGTATGGGCAATCCTCAATATGTTACGGGATTGGTAGATGTGGTACGTAACCCAATTTATTCAACAGGTGTAGGTTTGTTGTTGTTCGGTTATCAAAACCGAAGCATGCGTGAAGCAGATTTTCATTTATCCGGCGGTATGCGTAGTGTGCTGGGTCGGATGAAGAGTTGGTTTCAGGGTAATTTTTAGATTTTTAATTTTAACGATGTCAGTTAGGAGGGTGAAACTATGTTCGAACTGATGGATAACTATAGTCAGAATGCAGTAATCAAGGTAATCGGTGTTGGCGGCGGTGGCGGTAATGCCGTGGAACACATGGTTTGTCAAAATATCGAAGGTGTCGATTTTATCTGCGCCAATACCGATGCTCAGGCCATGAAAAATTCTTCCGCCAAAACAGTCCTACATCTGGGTAGTAATATCACCAAGGGACTGGGTGCAGGTGCAAACCCTGAGATTGGACGACAGGCGGCGATGGAAGATCGAGAGCGTATCCAGGAAGTCCTGCAAGGGGCCGACATGGTGTTCATTACTGCTGGCATGGGTGGTGGTACCGGAACCGGTGGTGCACCAATCGTGGCGCAAATTGCCAAGGAAATGGGTATCCTCACGGTTGCGGTTGTTACCAAGCCATTCCCCTTCGAAGGTAATAAGCGTATGGATATCGCACTGAAGGGAACTGAGGAACTCAAGTCCTATGTTGATTCTTTGATCACGATTCCAAATGAAAAGCTGCTCAGTGTCCTAGGTAAGCAAATCAGTTTGCTAGATGCCTTTAAGGCTGCGAATGATGTTCTATTGGGCGCGGTTCAGGGTATTGCCGAGCTAATTACCTGCCCTGGCCTTATTAACGTGGATTTTGCCGATGTTCGGACAGTGATGTCAGAGATGGGTATGGCCATGATGGGCTCGGGACGTGCCAGTGGAGAAAACAGGGCCAAGGAAGCTGCCGAGGCTGCCGTCGCCAGTCCGCTCCTTGAAGACGTGAATCTTGCTGGTGCTCGAGGAATTCTCGTCAATGTAACTGCGGGAATGGATATGGCCATTGGTGAATTTGAAGAGGTTGGTAATACTATCAAGAATTTTGCCTCTGAAAATGCGACCGTTGTAGTGGGTACCGTTATTGACCCAGATATGAGCGATGAGCTGCGTGTAACAGTTGTTGCAACTGGACTCGGCCAGACCAATTTAGCTGGAGAAAAACCTGTTAAGCTTGTGGTTAATAAAAACAGTAGTGGCGAAGTCGATTACGGTCAGTTAGATCGGCCTACAGTTATTCGCAATAAGGCTGCATCTGATAAATATAATAGTGAGTCAGATGGAAGTATGGACTATCTGGACATTCCGGCCTTCCTTAGACGGCAGGCAGATTAGTATGGTAAAATTTGCGGATAATTTGAATGAGACCTGAATCACAGTACGGGTATTAAAGTTTTACCGGAATGTGTCGCTAAGGGAAGGCAAGTTGCTAATCCAGTTATGCTGTTCTACTATTCTTGATCATGCGAATCAGGTAAAGAATAGCCAGGGACAGCGGTTCTGGAGATTTTGCAAACGATAAATTTGACGACGAACAACGAATATTTGTAAGGAATCCGGGTGATTAAACAACGCACGCTGAAGAATGTCATTAGAGCGACGG
>Ga0224506_10000086_pt1 | contig 92386 bp, 81 predicted proteins | sample SF_Jan12_sed_USG_2_FD_169108 | JGI IMG/M metagenome (GOLD analysis project Ga0224506, IMG submission 169108) | Sediment microbial communities from San Francisco Bay, California, United States - SF_Jan12_sed_USGS_8_1 | ecosystem: Environmental > Aquatic > Marine > Sediment | place: USA...
CGTTCAGTAATATCCCGAACAATTCCTGAGAACAAACGTTCACCGTCGATCACCATCTCACTAACAGCCAACTCCAAGGGAAATGTACTGCCGTCCTTGCGCATACCTTCCACATCACGACCTATACCAATAATCCTGGCCTTTCCGGTTTGAAAATAATTTTTCAGGTAACTGTCATGTTCCCTGGCATAGGGATTGGGCATTAGCACATTGATATTGTTACCAATAACCTCATCAGCTTGATATCCAAATATCTTTTCTGCAGCAAGATTAAAATCCTGAACAATACCGCTTTCGTTAATGGTAATAATGCCGTCAACCGTGTGTTCAAGCACCGCTCGCTGACGCGTCTCAGTTGCACGCAGGGTGCGCTCAATATTCTTACGCTCGGTTATATCTCGTACGATACCCGAGAACAAGCGCTCGCCGTCTATCAGCATTTCACTGACCGCAAGTTCCAGTGGAAAGGTACTTCCGTCCTTGCGCATACCCTCTACTTCGCGACCTATACCTATGATCTTGGCGTTGCCGGTTTCTACGTAGTTGCTCAAGTACCCGTCATGTTCCTCGGCATAGGGATTGGGCATTAGTTTGTTAATGTTATGACCGACCACTTCATCGGCTTTATAGCCAAATATTTTTTCTGCCGCACGATTAAAGTCCTGAACAATTCCGCTTTCGTTAATAGTAATAATACCATCAACAATATTTTCCAATACCGCACGCCGACGAATCTCAGCAGCCTGCAGGGCACGTTCAATGTGTTTTTGTTGATCAGCCATTGTACCGTTCTCCTTCACGCTGCCGGCATGTCATCGGATCAGTTGCCTTTTTTCAGGCAATGGTAGTCGAAAGCTTTTCGTCTGATTGCGTTGAGACGTTTTGATTATCCGGTAAACTCACGGTAAAAGTAGTACCAATGCCTTCCATGCTTGCCACGGTAATATCGCCACCCAGTTTTTCGCAGAGTTGCTTTGATATCATCAATCCCAGCCCCGTACCTTTTATGAAATCATTGGCCTTGTCGTGCACCTGACTGAATTTTCTAAACAGATTATTGAGTTTTTCTTCAGCAATGCCGATACCGGTGTCTTGAACAATAATATTCCAAAAACTACCTTTTTTATGCGTTACTTTCTCCGTGCGAATAGTAATCGTTCCATTTCTTGTGAACTTTGCCGCATTGCTGAGGATGTTGGTCAGAACTTGAGTAAATCGGACTATGTCAGTGTATATCGTATGAGTACTGTCTATCTCTATATCCAGTTTATTATTGTTTCTTTGAATGATGGGCCTGATATCGGAAATACAGCCATGAACAATATCAGATATCGAAATTTCTTCAAAACGCAATCGAAGTTTGCGGCTCTCGATTCTGGCGATATCCAACAAATCATCAGTCAAAGATAATATGCGGTTACTGGATGTTAATATATGACCAATATTTTCCAAGTAGTGCGCATCATCATTTTCTCTCATCTCATATTGCATGACCTGACAAAATCCAACAATTGCCGACAAGGGAGTACGCAATTCATGGCTGATCATGGACAAAAAATCCGTTTTTGCTTCGTTGGCCGCTTCAGCTTCCTCTTTGGCCAGTTGTAGTTTTTCTTCGTTAAACTTCAGCAGCAAATTGGATTCGATTCGCGCCTGAAGCACCTCAAAATCAAAGGGTTTGTGAATATAGTCGTTGGCACCATGCTGTATTGCTTCAATAACCTTGGCAGCTTCATAGAAAGCCGTGACAATAATAACCGGCAGCTGAATTGTCGAATATTTGACTCGTATTGCCTTTAATACATCGATTCCCTGTATATCAGGTAACAAATAATCCAGCAATACCAGGTCGGGCTTGTGCGTGTCTACGGCTTCCAGTGCCTCAGTACCATTTACAGCCTGAATGACCTTGTGCCCCATATCCTCAACAGCGTGGGTTAGCAGGTCCAGGTTAATGGGGGTGTCCTCTACTACTAAAATACCTGCCAAACTCTTAGATTGTTTCAGCAACCTACTTGAGCTCATCACCTTTTTCCCTATTTTTGGTATGCGTGGACAAAATTTACTAAATTGGTCAACTATATGCCAAATCAATAGCCACTACAATAGTAGACTTTTTCATCTGGTATTGGAATGAAGGATCTTGGGTTTCAACATTTGAGTAATGCCCGCACTTTTTCCAGATCCTCCGGAGTATCCACTCCCACTCCCGGGTCTTTGGGCGACACTGCAACCGCAATTCGTTGATTATTATCAAGAACTCGCAATTGCTCCAGCTTCTCCAGTTGTTCCAGCGGTGATGGCTGAGTGATAACGTATTGGGACACAAACCCCGCACGATAGGCATAAATTCCCAGATGGCGAAAAAACTTGCCCCGCTCCAACGGCAATCCCATCTTGGCACTTAGTGTCTGCGCATCGAAGCGGTCTCTGTCCCAGGGTATGGGGGCCCGACTGAAATACAAGGCATATCCCAGTGTGTTCATGGTGACTTTGACCACATTGGGATTTAGCAGCTCTTCCAAGTTGTCTATGGGATAGCAAAGTGTTGCCATAGCCGCTGCGGTTTTCTCCATTAGAGTTCGTACGGTGAGATCGATAAGTACCGGAGGCAACATGGGCTCGTCCCCCTGCACATTGACAATGATTTCGCCCTGAGGCAATCGCATCAGGTCAATGACTTCCGCGATGCGTTCAGTCCCACTGCTGGGCTTATCTGTCGTCATGCATACCTGAGCCCCGAATCCGGTAGCCGTATCGTGTATACGCTCATCATCGGTAGCGATGATAACCCGATGTGCTGCGCTGGCCATAGCCAACTCATACACGCGTTGCAACAAACTTTTGCCGGCGATATCAAGCAAGGGCTTCCCGGGTAAGCGGGACGAGGCATATCGGGCCGGAATGACAACCGTAAATGACATATTACTCAGTACGCGGCTTAAGCCACTTCCTCGTCAGCAGCCAACTGCCGAGCTTCTTCTTCCAACATAACAGGAATATCCTCTCGAATCGGGAAAGCCAGACGATCACCTTTACAGACCAGTTCGGCTTTGTCCTGATTGAAAACCAGCGGACCTTTACACAGCGGACATACCAGTATATCTAACAGTTTTCTATCCATTTTTTACTCGCTCATTTAGTTTGATTAATAAATTATAATAAAATGTTTCATCCAATTGTGCCTGAACCGGAAGCACCCACATGTGCTCACTGGAAAATTTATGGCCCTTTTGGTGCTTTAAACTCTTTATTTTTACTGCATCCTTTTCAGTCATCAGTATCCATTTGCCGTCATTAAATACCAAATCTTCTTTTGAATATTGATGATGATCGGCAAAACTCCGAGGTGTCACTTTGATTTTATTGCGCTCCAACAATTGAAAAAACCGTTTTGGATTTCCAATTCCAGCAACAGCATTGACGGTCCGGTCTTTTAGTTCCACCACAGGTTTTGTCACACGGCTATCATCGAGGCGATACACGTGATCGTAGACCAAATTCATGGAAAACTCTTCGCAACCGGCCGTTTTTCCGTCGCCGTTACTCACTACAAAATCCACCGTTTTCAACCGCGACACCGGTTCACGCAAAGGTCCGGCGGGCAGCAGCCAACCATTGCCAAAGCGACGATCGGCATCAGTGACAGCAATTTCCACATCTCGCTTCAAGGCATAATGCTGTAAACCGTCGTCACACAACAACACATCACAATCAAACTGCTGCAACAATCGTTTCCCGTCTTCAACGCGGTTTGGGCCTACCACGACCGGACATTGGGTTCGCATCGCTAACAGGACCGGTTCATCCCCGGCTTCATTTGGATCCGAGTCAGCGCTAACGGCAAGTGGCCATTGCCTGGAGTTGCCGCCGTACCCCCGGCTTATAATTCCCGGTTTAAAGCCGCTTTGTTGCAAGCGCTTAACCAAGGCTATCACTAAAGGTGTTTTACCCGTACCCCCTACTGTAATATTGCCTACCACAATCACCGGCACCGGCAGCGATTGACTTTTCAGCACTCCCAGCCCATACAGCGTTCGACGCAAACCCGCTAAAGTGGCAAACAACAAAGACAATGGCAGCAACAACCAGGAGATGATGCAAGTCTTACCATACCAGCAATCCACCAGTCGGTTCACCGGAATTCGCCCTCTGCAACCCTACTCTGGGTTCTCTGTAAACTGCATTGTGTGTAATGCCGCATAAGTGCCACTCAAGGCCAATAGCTCTGCATGTTTACCTTGCTCAACAATTCGACCTTCATTCATAACCACGATCAAATCGGCGTTCTCCACCGTCGACAGTCTATGAGCAATGACAAAGGTGGTTCGTCCTTGCATAAGGATTTCCAGTGCATCCTGAATAATTCGTTCCGATTCGTTATCTAAAGCGGAGGTCGCCTCATCCAGGATTAATATGGGTGCGTCTTTTAATAAAGCCCGAGCGATGGCAACTCTTTGCCGTTGTCCTCCGGACAAACTACCCTGCTCCGTGATCAGGGTATCCAAACCTTGAGGCAATTCCTGAATAAACTCCATGGCGTGAGCTGCGGTAGCTGCTTTGACAATGTGTTCTCTATCTGTATCTTGACAACCATAGGCGATGTTGTTGGCAACGGTATCGTTGAACAAGGTGACATCCTGGCTCACCAAGGCGATGTGCTGACGCAGGTTACTTAATCGTAACTCCCCTAAAGGAATCCCATCCAGAAGAATTTCTCCCTGTTGAGGATCGTAAAAGCGTGGTAACAAACTCACCAATGTGCTTTTGCCGCTTCCGGAACGCCCTACAAAGGCAACGGTTTGGCCTGCGCTCACTTTGAGGCTTACCCCTTTTAAAACCTGCTGTTCTCTATCACGGTCATAACTGAAGCCAATGTTTCTAAACTCCACCTCACCCCTGGGCTTATCCAAACTGAGCGTACCCGTATCTATTTCAGCTTGCGTATCCAATAGTTCAAACAAACTTTGTGCAGCAGCCACACCACGTTGAATATTTTCGGTAACTTGAGTCAGTCGCTTCATGGGTGGTAACAGCAATAAACTGGCCGATACAAAGGACATGAACACGCCGGGTGTGGTGATAGTGGTTTCTTTGGTGACGAAGTAAACAACACAGGCCAAGGCCAGAGCCGCAAAAAATTGCGAGATGGGCACGTTCAAGCCGCTGGTAATGGCCATTTTCATAAATTGGCGCCGGTTAAATTCATTGGCTTGTTCAAAGACCCGTTTCTCGTATTCCTCCGCACCGTATACTTTGACCACCCGCTGCCCTTCTATCACCTGTTGTGATACTTGCGACACACTCCCCATGGATGTTTGTATTTTCCGACTGATACGCCGAAAACGCTTGCTCACATACACCACCAAACCGCCAATTACCGGTGTCACTACCAAATAAAACAGAGTTAGCTGCCAGCTGATAATAATCATCCAGATCAACAAGCCGAGCACAGTGAGGGTATCCCGTATTAACACGGTTAGGGCGTTGGTTGTAGCCCCTGCTACTTGTTCTACATCGTAGATCAATTTAGAGGTCAATTGCCCCTTGTTATGAGTATCAAAAAAACGACTGGGTAACCGCAGTAAATGTTCAAAGATAAGCCGACGTAAATCACGAATCACATTGCGACCCACCCATTCCATATAAAAACGGGTAAGAAACGCACCTACTCCGCGAATCAAAAACAACAGGAGCAATGCTCCCGGTAAATACTTAATGACTTTGGGATCTTTATGAATAAACGTGCCATCCAACAGAGGTTCCATCATGGCGGCAAAACCGGTTTCAGTGGCGGCCACAAGAGTCATACCGAAAACTGCTACCATAAATCCGCCAAGATAGGGGCGTGTAAAACGCAACAGGCGTTTATACACAGCGGATGCTGCGTCCTGATTACCAGCCTGAGCCATCACCCCGCCTTACTGGGATGACGTGGTTTGCGTGGTAGCAAAACTCAGATGGACAAAGCCCAACTGCCGTGCTGCATCCATGACGGTGACCACTGATTGGTGTGTGGTGTTAGCATCGGCACTCACAATGATGGGTGGGTCCTCTCTGCCATTGGCTACCTTTAACATGGCTTTTTTCAAGGTGTCGATTTGCGTGTTAATCACCCGTTTGCCATTGATGAAATAAGTCCCTTCCGCATTAATGACGATTTCCATAACAAAAGTTTCTTTTTGCGGGGCATCTATCGCGGCTTTAGGCAGTACCACTTCGATTTCCGATTGTCTTTCAAATGTGGTGGAAACCATGAAGAAAATAAGAAGTAAAAACACAACGTCAATCAACGGTGTGATATTTACATCCAGTTCTTCCTGTTTGGACTGTTTTAAATTCACTGAGAAAGAATCCTTTAAACTATAGGGTTGGACAGGTACGAATTACTTTTTCGAGCGATCCCTGTCACCGTGGATCACTTCAACCAGCTTGATGGCTTCGGCCTCCATGAAGACCACCAACTCTTCCACACGACCCCGTAAATAGCGGTAAAACATTAAGGCGGGGATGGCCACCGACAAACCGGCTGCGGTCGTTATCAAGGCTTTTGAAATACCACCGGATAATACCGTGGGATTACCTACACCTTCCTGAGTGATAATGCTGAACACCTCAATCATACCAATGACCGTTCCCAACAGCCCGATTAACGGAGTAATGGAAGCCACGGTGCCTAGGGAGTTTAAATATCGTTCCAGCTCATGGACTTCATGTCGGCCAATTTCTTCGATACTCTCTTTCATTACTTCGCGGTTGTGATGCATATTGGTCAATCCTGCAGCCAAGACACGTCCCAGTGGTGAACCTTTTTTGATAATATTGATTTGTTCCTCACCCAATTGTCCTTGACTATGCCAGTGCCAAATTTGAGCCACCAGATGTTTGGGAATGACGCGTTTTTTCTGCAGCGCCCAAAGCCGTTCCCCGATAATGGCTAAGGCGACAACGGAACATAAAATAAGCGGTACCATTAACCAACCGCCGGCTTTTACAATTTCAAACACTATGGTCTTCCTTTATTTTGGATTTTACGTAATGTAGCAAAGTCCGGGCTGCGCCGGTAGCCCAAGAGCGTATAGTTTACCAAAAACTGTACCAATTTCTTATATTTGAATGCCAATATCGTTGTTGCGAAAGACGATAAGCCTGATCCAATACCATCCCCCCAGACTCACTTCGAAAGCGAATGGCACCGTGCTGGGCGGAATCGTACAGCTGCATATCGCGTTGGCGGTAGCGCTGTAGCACCTCTGCCTTGGGAAACCCGTAGCGGTTGCGAAACCCCACGGGTAACACCACGACTTGGGGTGCAACCGCATCCAAAAAACCGGCGCTGGACGAGGTGTTACTGCCGTGATGTGGCGCCACCAAAACGTCCGCTCGCAACTCCCCGCTTCTGGTCGCCACCAGCCAGTCCTCCGCCGCTTTTTCTATATCCCCCGGGATGAGCACGCGGCCACCATCCGCCGAACTGACCCGAAGTACACAGGAAAGGTTGTTATTTTCTTTCACCTGCCGGCGCCATTGGTCGGTGGGGTGCAGTATTGTAAAACTCACGTCATCCCAAATCCAGCTCTCTCCCGCATTACACGGTGCCACCGCAGCGGCTTTAATCCCAGTTAATAGCTCAGGTTCTCCGGATAGCAGCTCGCTTACAGGTACACTCTTACTGACCGATTCTGCCCCCCCTACATGATCGGTGTCGGTGTGGCTGATAATGAGACGGTCCAGGTGATTCAATCCCTGATGCCGTAAATAAGGTAAAACCACCGACTCTCCGGTATTATGACCACTACGAAAACGTGGTCCCGTATCAAACAAAAGCACATGATGGCGGGTTTGTACCACAGCGGCCAGCCCCTGACCCACGTCAAGCAAAGTAAAATAGAATTGTCCTGATTGTGGTGATTCGGGTCGGATCATCAGCATCGGCAGGAACCAAAATATCCCCAGGAGTCTTGCCGGAATACCGGCAGGCATCAACATCCAGAGTAAACCCAGGATTGCAGGAACCAGCGTCCATCCGGGAGGACTAAAAAACTGCAGTTGCAGCGCGTCCCAGTCTGCCAACCGGGACAAACCCCACCACAGCAGGCTCAGACTGAGATCCGCTCCCTCGAGTAAGAGAGCTCCGAACGCAGGAAAAACCTCAATGAACAAAGTACCGCTCAATGCTAAAGGTACGGTGACAAAACTCACTACCGGAATGGCCAGGGTATTGGCCACAGGTGAAGATAAAGACAGTTTTCCATATATTATCAATAAGATAGGAAATAAACCCAGAAACAACACAAACTGCAGACGGCCCCAACGCCACCACCACCCCTGCGTTTTCAAGCGTCCGCCTGACGCAAATAAAATAAGGGCAACTGCTGAAAAAGACAACCAAAACCCTACATCCATAGCCGCCATGGGATCCAATCCCAGAACAAATATCAGCGCTAAGGCTAGAACCGTACTGCCTTTGACTTGTCGTTGCAGCAACAAAACCAGCATGACCACAGCCACCATAATCAGCGCCCTTTGAGTGGGGATGGAAAAACCGGCCAAGGCAGCGTAAATACAGGCACCAGGCAATGCTAACAGAGCCCCCGCTTTGGCCGCAGGAAATCTTAAAGGGGCCCGCGGTATGTATACCCACAACCAACGCCCCAAAAAAAACAATAAACCCGCCACCATCCCTATATGTAAACCGGAAATGGCCATTAAATGATTGGTTCCTGTTGCCGTCAGCACTTGCCACTGTTCCGGGGAGATATATTGACGATCTCCCAGGGTAAGTGCCCCCAGCAAGCCCTTATTAGGCGAAGTCTCCACAGCATTCATGATGGAGCGGCGTAAGCGATCCCTCACGGTATCCAATCCAAAACGGGGGCTGGTGGCAAAAGGACGATTCAAGGGTAATTCCGGCAATGCAGCCGCAAGTCTTTTGCCGCGTTTGCCACGATGCTCCAACACATATCCGGTTGCACCAATACCCTTCTTGAACAACCACTGCTCCCGGTCAAAACCACCGGGATTCAAGTTCCCGTGAGGCCGTTTCAAACGTACCAATAACAACCAGGATTGGCCTGGCTGTAAGATGTTGTCGCCGTTATACCATTGCAAGCGAACCTTGCTCGGATAAAAATTGGGGGATTCCAATTTGACACCCAAGGCATCTATGTTCCATAACTTTTTGATGGTAAACTCAAACGTAACGTGTTGATCGTCATACACCGGTAGGGATTTCACCTCACCGGATAGAATAAGATCACGGCCTTCCAATGAGGGGGATAAGGTGTCATGGACTTGAACCTGGGCATGTAATACCGCCCATAGAAATCCAATACAGGGCATCAAAATTGGCCGGAAATGTGAATACTTAAAGGCGACAGGCAGCAGGAGAACCAGCAACCACGACCATGCCGCATCCGGGACTTGTGGTTGAAACTGCAATAGCACCACTCCTAGCAATAAACCTAGCGCTGTTATTCGCATGTTTGACTTATATAATTGTTTACACTTTGTTAACCGGTAGTTGTTAAATGCCAAGGCGATACTTTAAGCGGTATGTCCCGGACCACGATAAAATTCGTGACCATAAACATTTACGTCTGATTCGTCCCTTGCTCAATGACCCCAATCTGCTTCATCTTAATCGCAGATCCATTTCGGGGGCAGTGGCAGTGGGCCTGTTTATGGCGTTTGTACCCGTCCCCTTTCAAATGCTGCTGGCGGCTATCGCAGCCGTTGTCGTACGAGTAAACCTACCCATCTCAGTTGCTTTAGTATGGGTTAGCAACCCCATTACCATGCCACCCTTGTTTTATTTTGCCTACAAAATCGGCGTATGGGTTCTGGATGTTCCTCCATCGGAATTCCAGTTTGAACTCAGCTTCGAATGGCTCGCTCATGGTTTAAGCACCATATGGCAACCTTTTTTGCTGGGTTGCTTCATTGTAGGAGCCACCAGCGCCTTAGTGGGCGGACTAGGCGTTCGCATGTTATGGCGTCTAAAAGTACAACAATTATGGAGACAAAGAAAGATATCGCGAGATATATTGAAGAGCAAGCCGGTACAAACCAAGGACGATGCAGCGTCCAAACCCCGGACGACGCCAACAAGTCAAACACATGAACACTAGCACAAGGCTTTCACATCGCTTTCACAAGGCATTAACAAAACACACAACAACAAACTACAACAAGCCACAACAAGCCATCACACCAACACCGCAGATGTATGTCTGGGGGGGTTATTGTAGTCGAAGAATGCCGTCTTCCAGGATGTATAGTCGTTGCATGCGATCGGCCAGCCCCTTGTCGTGAGTCACCATAATAATGCTGGTTCCCAACTGGGCGTTCAACTCCAACATTAATTCGTACACAGATTCGGCAGTGCCATGATCCAGATTACCTGTGGGCTCGTCTGCCAATACACACAATGGGTTGGTAATTAATGCACGAGCAATAGCGGTGCGTTGTCTTTCACCACCGGACAACTCTGATGGCTTATGCTTGAGGCGGGCAGATAAACCCACTTTCTCCAGCATGGTCCGGGCTTTTTGGGCCGCTACTTTAGGTGCCTCCCCCCTGACCAGCAAGGGCATGGCCGCGTTTTCCAGCGCGGTAAATTCCTGCAATAAATGATGAAACTGATAAACAAAACCCAAGGTTTCATTTCGAATTCGTCCCCGCTGAGATTCGCCCATGGTGGAAAAAGCTTTACCATTAACCCACACTTCACCACTACTACATTGGTCCAATCCACCCAGTAAATGTAATAAGGTGCTTTTTCCGGACCCGGACGCACCCATTATGGCGATTTGTTCTCCCGGATTCACGGTCAGATTCACACCTTTGAGAACATCCACACCGAACGAAGCTTCCTTGAAGGATTTAACCAGATTTTTGCACTGCAACACCGGTGTGATTTCATCCATCACAGACACCTCACTCATAGCGCAAAGCCTCTGCCGGTTGGGTTTTGGCGGCTTTTCTGGCGGGATAGATAGTAGCCACCAGGCTGATCAGAAAGGAGATTCCGCAGACTTGAAACACATCATCCCAATGTAATTCAGATGGAAAATCACTGATATAGTACACATCTGCAGGCATAAATTTAATACCCATAATCTGCTCGATAAATGCAATCACGGCATCTACATTCATGGCCAGAGCGACCCCGCAAACCATGCCCAGCATGGTGCCGGCAAAACCAATAACCACTCCCTGCACCATGAAGATACCCATAATGCTTCCGGGAGACACACCCAGGGTTCGTAATATAGCAATATCACTCTGCTTATCGGTAACCACCATCACCATAGTGGAAACAATATTAAATGCCGCTACGACAACGATAATCATTAAAACCAGAAACATCATGCGTTTTTCCAACTGCACTGCACGGAAAAAATTAGCATGTTGCCGAGTCCAATCTGTAATCCAAAATTCTCCATTGGTCTTATTGGACAATTCATAGCTAACTGCGCTGGCCTCAAATAGATCGTCCAATTTAACGCGCAAGCCACTCACATCATCTCGCATGCGATATAATTTCGCAGCATCTGCCATATGTACAAAGGCCACGGCAGAATCGTATTCATTGTGTCCAACTTCAAATATACCCACGACAGTAAAGCGCTTCAAGCGCGGCAGAACCCCGGCCGGTGTATTGATAGCCTGCGGCGTGACCAGGGTGATTTTTTCTCCAATACGCACTTGCAAAGCCCGTTTCAGAGTAGCACCCAGGATAATATTGTATTCCCCGGCTTTGAGTTGCTCCATCGAGCCGCTGACCATTTTTCCGTGCACATCGGAAACTTTAGGCTCCTGATTCGGTAAAATGCCCTTTACTTGAACACCTTTGACTTGCTGCCCGGATGACAGCATACCTTCACCCTGAACAAAGGGGGCAACACCAATAACCCGGGCATGTTTTTCCAAATCTGTTTGTACATTGCGCCATTCAGCCAAGTGGCCGTCAAAACTGCTCACCGTGACATGCGAGGCCATACCTAAAATGCGTTCTCGTAATTCGGTGACAAAACCGTTCATGACCGACAATACGGTAATCAGAGCGGTGACGCCCAATAAAATTCCCAGGACGGTAATAAAAGCAATAAAGGAAATGAAGCGGTTACGCCGTTTGGCGCGCAGGTATCTCAACCCAATAAAGATTTCCAGAGGTTTGTACATACGGGTTAGATTTGGTGCGACTGGGGCATAATCATTGGGCGATACTACCACGACCAAACTATTGTGTCACAAGCTTTTTCATCTGCGATCGGCATCAGTTTCCGGAGCAAGTTGAGCCATATTTGGAGTACCTGCATCAAGTTGCAGGAGATGCTTTAAGGCACTGACACTTTGCACGACGCTAACCGCCTCATGCATATTTTGTTGCAGAAATTCCCGCATTTTCGGATTCAGAGCGATTGCCTTATCGATATCCGGGTCCGCGCCGGCTTGATAAGCTCCTACACTGATTAAGTCACGATTTTGCCGGTAGGTCGAATAGTTTTTCTTAAACATATTGGCCGCAACCTGGTGATCGGCCGTGGTGATTTCTGTCATTGCCCGGCTAATGGACGCCTCCACATCAATGGCTGGATACAGACCCGACTCCGCCAGCTCCCGCGACAACACCACATGTCCGTCCAGAATAGCTCGGGCCGCATCAGCAATGGGATCATTATTGTCGTCACCCTCTGTTAGAACCGTATAAAAAGCGGTTATGGATCCCCCACCCTGCGGTCCGTTGCCTGCCCGCTCCACCAACTGAGGAATTTTGGCAAACACGGACGGTGGATACCCCTTGGTGGCAGGAGGCTCCCCTATGGCAAGGCCTATTTCCCGCTGCGCCTGAGCATATCGGGTTAGGGAATCCATTAACAGCAATACATTTTTACCCTTATCCCGGTAATATTCGGCAATTGTCGTCGCTAAAGAAGCCCCATGTAACCTCACCATGGGCGTATCATCCGCCGGCGCAGCCACAATGACTGCCTTTTTCATGCCTTCGGTTCCCAATATATTTTCAATGAACTCTTTAACTTCTCGGCCTCGCTCACCAATGAGCCCCACCACCACGATATCTGCGTTGGTAAATCTCGTCATCATGCCCAGCAAGACACTTTTGCCCACACCACTGCCTGCGAACAAACCCATACGTTGCCCTCGCCCCACGCTCATCAAGGCGTTAATGGTTCGCACTCCCACATCTAAGGGCTCCCGTATAGGGCTGCGTAACAAAGGGTTAATTAAGTGACCACTTAGCGCCCGGGTTTCCGCACATTCCAGGTTGCCCAAGCCATCCAGCGGCACGCCGGTTCCACTGAGCACTCGCCCTAACAGAACATCCCCCACGGGAACGGAATACACCTTATTGGTGGGTAACACCCTGGCATTGGGCGTAATGCCTCGTATGTCACCGGTGGCCATCAAATAGAGCTTCTCGCCGGAAAACCCCACAACTTCCGCTTCCACACTGGTTTCGTTGGGACCGATTACCAGGCAGCGGGCACCAACGGGCGCCTGACAACCCACGGCTTCCAAGGTCAACCCCACCATACGCGTCAGTTTCCCTTCCACATTGAATATGGGCCCTTGTACTTTTTGTTGCAAGGCACGAATCCGGTCAGTCCAGTGCTGTGACCGTAGAGTGAAGGCTTCAAAACTTTCCCGCGATTCCATATCAATCCTGTTCCCGCTCACCACCCATAATCTGACTGACTATGGAAGCGAGGCGCTTTTCCAATGTTGCATCAATAGAGGAAGATTCCGTAGTGATACGGCAATCCCCTCGTTCAAGCACAGGGTCTTCCAGAATTCTCCAGGCAGGATCGGTATCAGAGGTATTGAGTTTGTCTCGCACGATTTGCGCATCCTCCGGTTGCAGATAGACATTCACATTCCTTGAAGCAACAGGCAGCACCAGCACCGCTTCGCGAACCGTTGCCACTATTTGAGCCGGATCGGTTTTTATCTCCCTGCGTACCAATTGTTTGGCAATCAAAGCAGCAAGGGTGACTATCTCCGATTCCATCTGCCGGTCCAGCTCGGCAAAGGGTTCACTGAGCAGGTTTAATGCTTTTTCCATTGTTTCAGCCAGTTCCTTAACTTTGCCGGATCCTGCATTGATCCCTTCCTTGTAACCGTTACCATAGCCTTCATCATAGGCTTCTTTATAAGCCTCATTTTGAATTTTCTCTATGGCTTCCGCTGTCACTGGAGTTAGTTTCTGCTCCTGGGTAGACTGGGTAAGACCCACTTCTCCTTCCACATTAGGCGCCGTCCAGCGCTTCGCCTTATCTGTGCTGCCTCTCGGCATAATTTTAGATGTATTCATCTCCACCACCGCCACCTAATGAAATATCACCAGCATCTGCAAGCTTGCGTGCAATCGATAAAATCTCTTTTTGCGAGCTTTCCACATCGCTGAGTTTAACCGGACCTTTTGCTTCCAGATCATCCCGAAGCATTTCCGCAGCCCGTTTTGACATATTTTTGAATATTTTCTCTTTCAAATTATCATCCGCGCCTTTTAAAGCGAGCACCAGGGAATCGGAAGATATTTCCCGCAGTAAGGTTTGAATATCGCGATCCGATACTTCCATGAGATTTTCAAAAACAAACATCAAATCTTGAATTTGTTGACCCAAGTCATTGTCAAATTCTTTAACACTATCCATGATCTCGCCTTCCACCGAACTGTCTACAAAGTTGAGAATGTTAGCAGCGGTTTTTATACCACCTACATTCGAGGATTTAACTCCGCTATTTCCTGAAAACTGTTTTTCCAGAATTTCATTCAACTCTTTCAACGCTCCGGGTTGAATGCCATCTATAGTGGCAATACGCATGACCACATCGGCCCTGACTTTCTCCGGGAAATGCATCAACACTTCAGCAGCCTGATCGCTTTCTAAATACGATAAAACAATGGCGATGATTTGCGGATGTTCCAGTCGAATGATTTCCGCCACCGAACGCGGCTCCATCCACTTGAGGGTTTCCAATCCTTTTGTATTCGCCCCATGCAAGATACGGTCGATCATTCCATTGGCTTTGTCCGCACCCAATGCATTCATCAATACGTTACGAATGTACTCATCGGAACCCAATCCTAAAGCCGTTTGGGACTGCACGGTCTCACAAAACTCATGTACTACTTTTTCCACTTGCGAACGAGTGACATTGGACACAGTTGCCATCGCAGCACCCAGTGCTTGTACCTCTTTCGGCTCCATATGCTTGAGCACTTCTGCCGCGGCCTGTTCACCCAGGCTCATCATCAGAATTGCTGCTTTGCTGGCTCCGTCACTCGCATCGCTCATTCGTTTGAAACCCAGTTTTTAACAACCTGTGCAACCAGCTTTGGATCATCCTTCACCAACTGCTGAGCCGTGAGCATATTCATATCGTGTTGACTGGGCGGCGCCTCAATTTGCACGGCTCCGCCTGAACCCAGTGTGACTTTATCGGCCTGAACTCCGGATGCACCGGATATCCGACCATCCTTGCCCTCCTCTCCGGGAGGTAATGCAATGGATGGGGCAATAGACTTACCAAAGGATTTTAACGCTGGTTTTAACACGCCAAATACAATAAAAATAAGCAACAACCCGGCAAGAGCTTGCTTAGCTACATCCCAGATCCAGGGACGCTCCCAGATCGGTGTTTCAGGCAGTTGCTCAGGTGTTTCCGGTACCGTAAAGGATTCATTGACCACATTTACGGTGTCGCCTCGTTTCAGATCAAACCCAATGGCCTTCTTAACCAGCTCAGTGATTCTGAGAATCTCTTCAGGGCTTCGTGTGATTTTGGACCTGACGCCGTCTTTGTTTACGTTTACTTTATCATCCACGACAACGGCTGCTGACAATCGCTTTATGTTTCCCGATGCATATCGGGTATGACTGATGGTTTTATCTACTTCATAATTTTTAGTTTCCTTACGCATCATGCGGTTCGTACCACCACCGGAATCCGCTGCGGCTTCACTTGCTTTCTCAGGTGCTTCTGCATTTTGCGGTGGTTGATTACTCAAAGCACCCGGTATACCCGCAAAAGCCCCACCCGAAGTCTGTTCCTCTGAAGTCTGTACACTGACCGGGGTTTGCGAGTCAGGATTGAATATTTGTTGAGTCTGTTCATTAACCGTAAAATCAATCTCTGCCGTAACTTGGGCATGAACGGAATTGGGTCCAAGTATGGGAGTCAGAATGTTTTGAATACGCTCTTGATAGCTTTTCTCAATTTTTCTGGCATACTCAAATTGAGTGCTCGATAACGCAATATCCTTAGTTCTGTCCCCATTAGTTAATAAACGGCCGGTTTGATCCACAACGGTTACTTGTTCCAACTGAAGATTAGGCACGCTGGAAGCCACCAAATGCACGATAGCCGAAACCTGACCTTCAGACAAAGAGCGTCCCGGATATAAACTGACAATAACAGACGCTCTTGGCTTTTGCCGGTCCCTTAAAAAGGCAGACTGTTTGGGAATAGCCAAATGAATTCTGGATGATTTCACATTGCTGATACTGTTAACGGTTTGGACCAACTCTCGTTCCAAGGCACGTTGAAACAGAATGGTTTCTTTAGCGGCACTCATCCCAAAGGTGGAATCACCGTTATCCAACGAGGCAAATCCGCCGGCCGTACTTTTTGGCAGCCCTTGCGCCGCCAGATTTATGCGAGCGTCATAAACACTTTTTGAAGGAACCAACAAGGCACCGGTTTTGTTATCCAATTTGTATTGAATATTCAGCTGTTGGAGTGCATCCAGAACAATACTGGCTTCTCTTTCCTCCAATGAAGAAAACAACACACTGTAATTTGGTTCCTGCGACCACAGCAAAACCCAACCGGCGATAACAAAGCTTGCCGCTAAAGCAACAAAAAAACCGAGCTGACGCAACATGGTTGCTGCGTCCAGACCATTAACGGTTACGGTTCTGGTTTCCTGGGTTGCGGTTGCCATTGTTTTTTCTATCAGTTCCTTTGACCAATCTTTGCGGATCAATCCCTAATTTATGACCCTTTTGCTTATTCCGTACGGATACGGGTTCTTACACTTGCATAGACATTATTTCTTTATAAGCATTTACCAATTTATTCCTTACTTGAAGAACAGATTGAAACGCGATGCCCGCTTTTTGCTTTGCAATCATAACTTCTGCTAAAGTCACTGTGGGAGAACCCATCTCAAACGCCTTACTTAAATCTCCCGAATTCTTTTGTAATTCATTGACCTTATCAATACTCTGTTGCAACAAGTTGGAGAAATCCTCTTCCACTTTAGGCGGCTCTTGTACGCTACCGCTTTTGGAAGCCGCTTCAAGCGCTCTTAATTGCGCTAATATACTATCCGTAGTAATGTTGTTCATGCTCACTCCGCTTTATTAACCGACCATCCCGAAACGTTCCGGAATAGTGATTCCTTTTTCCCGCATTCTAGCTAATTTATATCTTAACGTTCTTTGACTAATCCCAAGTTTTTCAGCGACGACTTTACGATTACCCAGTTCTTCGTGTAATGTTTTTAGGATTTTCTGATGCTCATGGTTTTGCATCTCGTCTTCAAGGCAGGGGCTGTCAACATCAACGCTTTCCTCTTCAAGTGACGTACTGAAAGATTCAAATCGAATATCTTCTGCCGTAATTTCACTACCGCCCGAATAGATCAAAGCCCGTTGTACGACGTTGTCCAGCTCTCGCACATTTCCCGGCCAGTGATAGGCTAATAGTTTTTGCAGCGCGCCGGAGCTCAATATGGGACGTTGCAGGGGAACGCCGGCGTTACCTTGCTTCAGAACACCGTGACCGGCCTGAGAATTGCTATTTTTAAAGGTTCTATAGTGCTTTTCCAACAAAGCCCGCGTTATAGGTTCGATGTCCCCCGCTCGTTCTCTCAAAGCAGGTACCGTTATAGGAAATACGCTCAAACGATAAAACAGATCTTCTCGAAAATTTCCCTGTTTAACTTCCTGTGCTAACTTGCGATTGGTGGTCGCCAGGATTCTGACATCCAGGTCAATCATTTTACTTCCGCCAAGTCGTTCCACTTCCCTTTCTTGAATCACCCGCAACAATTTGGCCTGTAAGCCCAAATCCATTTCCGATATTTCGTCCAGCAACAAAGTACCGCCTTCCGCTTGTTCAAACTTACCAGGACAGGCTTTGTAAGCTCCGGTAAACGCTCCTTTCTCATATCCAAACAATGTCGCTTCCAACATGTTTTCCGGTATAGCGGCACAATTTATCGCAACAAACGGTTTATCCTTGCGCGATGAGTTTTCGTGAATGTATCGCGCCAATACTTCTTTACCGCTACCGCTCTCTCCGTTGACCAGAACGGTTGCATCGGTTTGTGCTACCCGACGTGCCATATCCGCTACCTGCAAACTTTTTGGGTCATCACAGATATATATTTGATTGGTATCAGTTATGGCATTGGAAATAAACTGGTTTACGGTATTTACCAGCACTTCTGCTTCAAATGGTTTAGCAAGATAATCTACAGCACCTTCTTTCATTGACTCAACCGCTTTTTGAATACTGGCATAGGCGGTTATCATTACCACAGGTAAATCCGGCCAACGGGATCGCAAAGATTTCAGCAATGTGTTTCCATCCATTTTTGGCATCTGAATATCTGTAACCACCAAATCAACGGAGTGCTTTTCCATTATCGCCATTGCATCCATACCATCCTGCGCCATCACCGTTTGATAGCCGGCCAATGCCAGGGTGGAACCAATGACGTCTCGTAGCGATTGATCATCTTCAACAACCAGTACCGTTGCTTTTTCCATAGTAACGCTTCCTTTTTACCTTCCTGTATTCCCTGACGACACGACCGGTAAGCTAATGGTGAACCGGCTTCCCTTACCGTTAGACTCTACCCAGGCTTCGCCACCATGGGCACGGGCAATGGATCTCACAACAGCCAAACCTAAACCCGTTCCGTTTGAACGTGTTGTATAGAATGGCTCAAATATTCCTGTTTGAATATGCTGCGGTATACCAGGACCGTTATCCCTGACACTTATATCGACTCGACCCATTTGATTACTCTGAACGTAGAGTCCAATTTCACCAACACCCTGCAAGGCCTGCTCTGCGTTATCAATAAGATTTTGTATAGCGCTGATCAACAACTCCCGATTACCTACCAGTGTGGCACTACGGTCTATTTCTTCGAGATCATGCTGATTAGCGTGAACGGAGAATCGAATTGAGGGAGTCATTGATAGGCGACAGGTATTTTCAATTTCCTCAACCATGGAGCAGATTGTAAAGGTGTCCGTTCCGCAATGTCCTGAGCGGGAAAACAACAACATATCTTCCACTAATGTTTCCAACCGGCGCATACTGCGCAGCATCGATGTTACAATTTCCTGACGTTGCATCGGTTCGAGCTTGTTACTGCGTAATTGTGAACCGTTCAGGGTAGCCGCGGCGAGAGGCGTTCGGAGCTGGTGAGCCAATGATGCAGTCATTTGCCCCAAGGCACTTAAGCGATGCTGCTGTGACAACATCTGCTCTAAACGCCGCTTATCAGTAACATCATTTATCAGTAAAACTTGTCCGGGAAATTCCGTCATAGGACAAGTCGATACCTGTACAATTCTGCCGTTCTTTAAGTGGTCGTCAAAAGAGTCCTTCGCCTTGGGTGCAAAAACTCGCTGTACCACTTCAGGCCAATACTCGCCCAAGGCCGGCCCCTCCAACAATGCAATTGCGGCGGAGTTACATTCCTGAATACGCCCTTGAGAATCCAGTACCACCACTCCGGCCGGTAAAGCTTGCAGCACGGCTGATAAAAACCGGGTCTCCGGGTCACTACTTTGGACTGGGGAAACAGAAACGGGGACGTCCGCAGGCGCAGCAGTGCACGCTTGCCCGGACTTCAAAGAGTCGGCTGAATTGTTAAAACTATTGACAGATTCCTGTTGGCCTTTGAATCTATCAGAGGCAAGAACTCCCATGTACGAAACGCTCCTGTAATAACACTTTAACCACAGCTATATTGGTTATTACAAGAGCAATTTCCATGCCGAGAGAAAATGGATTTTACAACATGAGCTTACAATGGTAATTCCGGCTTCAGTCAAACTTCCGTCATAGTTTCATTGCGCTGTAAGCCATACTTTCGCAATTTTTCCACCAACGTAGTCCGGCGCATATTCAAACGCTTAGCTGCATGAGCTACAACGCCTCCGGCTTCTTCCAACGCCTGTTTGATCAACGAACATTCCAAATTACTAATGTGATCTTTTAAATCAATACCGTCCTTGGGTAATCGAGATAAAGGTACAGACTCCATTGGCGCCAGGTTTGGCTCAAAAGTAACCGGTGTATCACTTTCGTTGCTATTGACACTGATGGGACGGAATTTTTCCGGCAAGTCATGCACGTCCACCACGCCGTAGGGATACATAATCACCAGACGTTCTAACAGATTTGACAGCTCTCTAACATTTCCTGGCCATTTGTATTGACACAAGGCCAGAATTGCCGCCGGTGTAAAACGAACCGAGCCGCGGTTTTCGTGTTCTAATCGGGCTATCAGTTCATTGACCAGCAGAGGAATATCATCCACACGGTCACGTAAGGGTGGCATCTCGATAGGAAATACTTGCAGCCGGTAATAGAGATCTTCCCGAAATTTTTCTTCCTCTATCATTTCCTCCAAATTACGATGGGTTGCGGCGATAACACGCACATCCACGGTAATTTGCTTAGCTCCACCCACTCGTTCAAAAGTTCGTTCCTGGAGAACCCGCAGCAATTTAACCTGCATGGTTAAGGGCATATCCCCGATTTCGTCTAAAAACAAGGTTCCACCTTCGGCCATTTCAAAACGGCCTTCCCGGGAACTAATGGCTCCGGTGAAAGCGTTTTTCTCGTGCCCAAACAATTCACTCTCCAAAAGTTCAGCAGGAATAGCACCACAATTAATGGGAACAAAGGGTTTGTTACGTCGTGAAGAGTGGTAATGCAAATTTCTGGCAACCACTTCCTTTCCGGTGCCAGACTCGCCCAAAATTAAAACTGTGGCATCTGAGCTGGCAACTTGTTCAATCAGGTTTCTTACCGACCGTATACCACGGCTGTTCCCCACCAAACTGCGAAACAAATCTAAGTTGAAACGTTCACCTTTCTTTTTACGACCGGCTCGAAAAACGTCGGCGCGGTGTAGGGCGTCTGTGAGCTCCGGATAACTGGGGGGAGAATTTATTAACGCAAAAGCCCGCTTGGACAACTCGGTATCCGGTTGTTTTCCCAATTCTCGAGTTAACATCAATAAAATGGGTACATCCCTGGCATTTTCATTGAAATAATCGAACACGGATGTCAGGTTCTCCGGGCTACCACATTGTCCCAGTAAGACAACGCCAATGTTGTTGTCTTTTACCGCCTCAGCAACCGAGTCGCAATCTGCTTGAATAATTTTCCCATAGCCAATGAATTCCAAAATTGCTGTCATTTTTAAGCGTTGTGATTCTTCGTGTTCGATAAGCAATAATGGCATCGACTCTGGCATTTCAAACTCTCCATTTTTGAATTTCATTAATTATAAAAAACCACCCAAGAAACCTATTGCATACAGGCAAAACAGGGTTTGCCTCACAGCCACCAAGAATAAGCTATCCGCAATCCACAAGCGTGACGCCCATCACATTCAAAGGTTCCTAAGTAATTAAATACCATGTTGAGGATATGTCAAAATATTGTCGCAATTATTTTCAAATAAACGTCAACTGTTACTATATTGATACAACTCTAAGCCTATAGTTCATTTGCTTTTAGCGCTTCACATAATTATTAATTCAATAGTTCTTACTATTTTTGATAAAGCCGCGTTTACTTCTTATTCTTACGCGTCTTCGCAACATGGTGACGATGCATTTGAAAGATAAGTTTAGCCAATAATTCCTTCAAATCCTCCGGCAGCGGTAGAAAAACAGCTGTTACTTCATATTGATCACTGCGTTGCACACAACTACATACTGTAGCAGCTAATTCAAGGGGATGCTGATATCGAGGAGAAATGAACAGTCGCAGGTGTAGCAATTGCCTGGGCAGGAGTTTCGTTGGCTGTGTATAGGACAAACCATTTTCACTGATATGGATATTGCCGGCCGTTATAACAGCCGGGTTTTGCGTTTGACCCATAAGGCTCATTAAAAAATCCAATTTCACATCCAGCCGGCGTATATCTTGATTTTCGCGACCTTCTTCACCTTCGCGAACGGGCTGAGACTGGGACTGCAGCACAATTTCCAACAACAACGTGTTTCGGTACAACAAACGTTGCCATTGTATTTCATCAACCGCTTCGATTCGCCTGACTTCCAAAGGCAAACAAGTCGGTAATGACAATACATTATGAAATGGATGGATATTTTCCGACATGGCCAAATCCCTTAACCATTTTAGTCCGATCACTGCACCACACTTAACTAAAAAGTATTCTTCTTATAGGTATCACAGGCCTTGCGATTGTTGTTGAGCGAAGATAACTTAGCGGCAACCACTTGCCGGTGTTGCTCAGTAATGGCAGCCGTTTTTTGGTTCCAGTCCTGCGCTTCCATAATATAGCCACGCAATTCTTCTGCGGGCAAACCGGACGGTTGTGAAAAAACCGCTTTAATCAGTTCATCGCTGTCTTTTTGCCGAAGCAGTAATTCTTCCCATTCGTTTCGCTCGGCCAAGTCGAACATTTTCCGACCCAGTTCCAAAATAGACTGCCAAGATTGTTTCTCTGTATCCACATTCTCACCTTTTTATGTGGCAGCGGCTTGATCTCTTTGCGCCATCAACTCTTCATGCCGACGTTGTACGTCCTCAGGTATCGCTGCCCACGCTTCTCGAATTGGGTTTATAAGATCTATGACTTCATCCAGTATTGAAGTGTCATTTTCTAAATTGGCATCCATCATCCGCTTAATCATATATTCGTATAAGCTATCCAGATTTTGTGAAATTTCACCGGCTTCGTTATCCAGACTGGCTTTCAATGCGTCGACGATAGAAATAGCATGTCCTATGTGAGTCCCTTTTTCAGCGATTTTACCGTGCTGCATATAACCCTTGGCTTTTGCCAATTTGCCAATGGCCGCTTCCAACAACATGAGTATTAAGCGATGTGGGCTAGCCCCGCTCACTCCGGTCTGTGCAGCCACTTTAGCATAGGCATTTACACCGCTCCCTCTGTTTCCGGTACTCATTATGTCTCCTTTTAAATAAGTTTCGGTCTATCCTAAACCGATGTTCTAGGACCAGGTAAATTGGCCAGCTGTTGGCTTAAATAGTTTCCGGTTGCTGTGAGATTAGCAAGCAAACTGTCCAACGCCCCAAATTGTTTCCTGTAACGTTGCTCGATTAACTCCAATCGATACTCAACATCGGCACGTCGGTCTTTAAGATTGTCGATTTGGGTATTCAAACTCTCGTTTTTTGTTTTTATAATTCCATTGTTGCCCAACAACTGATCCGCCAAAGTATCCAAACGGAATACATAACCTTGGTCATTATTGCCCAATAACTCCGCGACATCCGCATAGCTGGTGGCTAGTGCTGAATCCAGCTCACTATTATCCACACTTAGCTCGCCTTGCTTATTGGTCTTAATACCTATTTCAGAAAGGTAGTTGTAATTACCACTTAGTCCCGGTGAAGAATTAAAAACCGAACGCAATTGTGACTCGATGCTAATAACTGAGTTATCACCTTTAAGCTCACCACTTCGTAGCGTTTTTAATGTTGACACCAGCTCATTGTATGCCGCGACAAATTCATTAATCGATTCCTTTACCGCATCTTTATCATAACTAACATTCAGAGTCTGAGCGGTATCTGATTTTCCCTCTAATGTAACAGTGATACCCTGAATGGCATCTTTAATGACATTGGTTTGGCTGGTAACAGTGTATCCATCTAAGGAAAAAACAGCGTTTTGCGCCGCCTCGGCTGTCGCCATACCCAATCCGGCGGCAACGTTTCCGGTTGTGTCTGTTAACGCAATTGAATTATCCTCTCCGGTTTCGTCTGAGGTTAATAACAATCGACTTTCTGTACCGCCCAGGCCGTCATCTACATTGATAATAGTCGCAGTAACCAAATTGTCATTATCTACATGTGAATTGATCGCTGAGCGAATAGCATCCAAAGAATCGTTTGTATTGTCTACATTAATAGAGAAGCTGGTTCCATTGACACTAACTTCCATGGTGCCACTCACTCCGGTTGCTGTACTACTGTCAGCAAAACCGGAAGAATTCATTTTATGAGACTTAGCCAGTTGATGAGCAGGATCGGAATTTAAAAAACTTATTGTATATCTACCGGCTACCGCATTGGATGCCGCGGTAGCCGTGAAAACGGATTCATCAGACGATACTGTCGCAAATTTCTGAAAAGACGATACGTTTTTCAGAGTCGACAGAGAGTCCTGAAACTTGGACATCGCACTCTTTAGAGAGCCAAAAGCGCTAATTTTTGCTTGGATCTCGCTTTGACGTTGCGAAATCAAACGCAGTGGTTGACGTTCCACCGCCATTAAACTGGAAATAATGGATTCTACATCCAAGCCGGAGCCTACACCGGCAGCCGATATTCCCGCCATAACCCTACCTCTTTAACTTGTTTGCATCCATGCGATTCTGAGTATCCCAATTCATCCTACCGTTTGGAACCAATTAAACTTCCGTATTTAACAAATTACCCCTGTGTTCCTCCAACTCAGCCATCCTTCTTACGATAGACAGCACTTCTTCGGATGGTATCTGTCGAATCAACTCTTTCGATTCCCGGTTTATCACTTTAACCACCGTACTGCCGGTATCCTCATCGACACTGAAATTCAAGTCAGCGCGGGAATTCAATACAAACTCATTCATAACATCCAGAGCTTGTTTGAGCGAGATAGATTGAGTTGTCTGTTCGGATTGCCCCGATTGTTTGGGATCCTTTAACTCTTGAGACAGCTTATCATCAGCTTTACTTGCTGCACGCGCCTTGGTAGTTTCTACTCTGAGTCTTAGATCATGAGTTCCATCGGTTTTCGCCGAGTGAAAATCACGTCCTATTACAGGCCCGAAAGCCGGATTCATTTTAAGCTCAGATGACATATCATTCACCTATACCAATGATCTATCCTGCAGATCATTGCCTATTTCGCCAACACCGGATTCGCACTTACCCAATACATCCTGTACTCCGGCAAGTGCGACCCCAACGTATACTTCGCGACTACGTCGTTTGCCTCCTTTCGAATCCTTATCTCTCCTAACCTTCCGTGATCAAGCTTCCTTGCCTGACACCCTGTCAGTCGTCCTATCCTATCCATTTACTCCTATTTAGTTGCCATTACTGTATTAATGACAACACATTCTGCGGCTGACTATTGGCTTGAGAAAGCATGGCCACGCCAGCCTGTTGCAAAATCTGCGCCCGAGTCAATCTTGCCGTCTCTAATGCGAAATCTGCATCCTGTATTCTTGAACGTGAAGCCGACAGATTCTCCGCGACATTCAGCCCATTTCTTACGACCGCTTCGAAGCGATTTTGAATCGCACCTAACTCAGCTCTGGCTGCATTCACGCTATCCAAATACACGTCTACAGTTGCCAACAAGGCAGATGCTCCTGAAACTGTAGAAGCGGTTCCTGATAACACCACCGAAATATACCCTGTGGTGGTACTCATAATATTTACCGTGGTAACCGACACGGTATCGCCGGCATTAGGGCCTACCTGAAATACATAAGAGGTGGCTCCTGACCCGATAACAGCCGCACCGTTAAACTTGGTACCGGCTACACGGGTAATCTCCGCCTGTAACTGTGTAACCTCCTGATTCAGCGACACCCTATCCTGCGCACTGTTGGTTGCATTTATGGATTGCACTGCAATCTCACGAATACGCTGTAACGCAGTTGTCACTTCCTGTAATGCCCCTTCAGCGGTTTGCGCTAATGAAATCGCGTCACTGGCATTGCGAACGGCTTGATTGTATCCTCTTATCTGAGCTGTAAACCGCTCCGATATTGCCAAACCTGCCGCATCGTCCTTCGCGCTGTTCAGGCGCAAGCCTGATGATAAACGCGCTAAGGCTCTGTTTAAATCTCCCAAAGAACCGTTTAAAGCTCTCTGCGTATTAAGCGAAGCTACATTTGTATTGATGACTTGTGCCATTTTGCCTTCTCCTTGCTATGACATGACCAATCCTTGTTGTCACCCATAGCTATCGACAAAACTTGTGCTTTTCTTAAATATAGGGGCTGTAATTAACAGCCCCTAGTTTGTGTCATCATTGTAACTTTTTTACTTTACACCTCTCGGTTACTCATTGAATACTTCAATCGTTAACCGATCAAGCTCAACACGCTCTGCGGCAAGGCATTGGCCTGTGACAGCATGGCCACGCCTGCCTGTTGCAGTATCTGAGCTCTGGTCAATGCCGCAGTCTCCGCTGCGAAGTCAGCATCCTGGATTCGACTTCTGGAAGCGGACAGGTTCTCGGCGACGTTTTGTGTATTACGCACCACAGCTTCAAATCGGTTTTGAATCGCACCCAATGTTGCTCGAACGCTATTAATTTCGTCTAAATAGGTATCGACATTGGCCAGCAGTGAATTCGCTCCGGAAACCGTAGATATGGTTCCACCACTGATTGCACCGGCATATCCGCTCAAAGTAGTAACGTTTGTGGTACTGATAGTAATAGTTTCTCCGGCGTTTGCTCCAACTTGGAATGTGAACGCCTGGGCACTAACACCGATAATTTGAACGCCGTTGAACTCCGTTCCGGACACACGAGTGATTTCTTCCTGCAATTGAGCAACCTCAGCTTGCAAAGAAGCGCGGTCTAGATCACTGTTTGTCGCATTGATGGATTGCACTGCCAATTCTCTCATCCGTTGCAATGCAGTGGTTACCTCTTGCAGAGCCCCTTCACCTGTTTGCGCCAGAGAAATCGCGTCACTTGCGTTTCGCGCGGCTTGATTTAAACCACGGATCTGGGTAGTAAAACGTTCTGAAATTGCCAAGCCAGCCGCATCATCCTTCGCACTGTTAATACGAAGACCGGATGACAATCGAGCCAGTGAAAGATTGAGAGCGCTTTGTGAGCGGGTGAGAGCACGCTGACTGTTCAGCGATGCCACATTAGTATTGATTACTTGTGCCATGAATTTCTCCTCCGTACCTCAGCGACACCTTCCTTAGGTCACAGAGAGAGAGTTACTTAAGCGGATATACCTGAGCTCCTTCACTGGATTCATACGTATTTACCGCTGCCACACCATGTATCGTCTCTGCCACTTCCAGCATAAGCATCCAGGGTGAAGGTTTTACATTGTTGTAGCAAACAACCGTAGTTGTGGTAACTAACACGATTAACACTCAAGTGATTTGTAAAAAGTATTTTACAATTACATATGCACGCTTCTTTTATACACGGACAGGCTTGCTAATTGCATTTACCACAAGCATTTGACATAAATTCCACAACTGTTCGGGACAAACCATTGGATACCACAGAACCTGCTTTTTCGGAACCGCTGATTACCAATAGCTTTGGCGATAGCTATTTCTATGGTGTAAACCACCAAAGTTTTGATCGAATTGGCTCCACTGCGATTTACAAATCTCGTTGGGGTGAGAAACTGTTTCAGGAAAACCACTTATACATTATTGCGGGGAGCGACAGCGGCCTTTTAATAAGACACGTATTGAAATATGGCATACCCAAAGGCAGCCGCTACCTGTTTGTAGAACTGGACAGTATCGTACCGGAACTGGAATTTTTGTCTGGTATTATTGAAGCGGAATCCAATGTTGCATTATGTACAATTGACACCTTGGATAAATCGCTTAAATCATTTTCACTCGACCGGTATGCTTACCTGGATGCAGTAGATGTTCTGGTATCCCTAGCCGCAGAAGAAGCCTATCTTAGTGACTACGCCGTTTTGTGGAACAGCCTTGAAAAGGCCGTTCAACAAATTCTTTGGCTATACAAAACTCAGTTTGGTAATTGTACATTTTTTAGCGCGCAATTGAGAAACATGGCGGAAAACCGCTCTCCTGCCTCTATGCTGCGTAATGTATTTCCGGGAAAAACAGCTATTCTGTTGGGTGGTGGCCCCTCCCTGGATCCGGCTCTTCCCTGGGTTAAAAGCCACAGAAGTGAACTGGTAGTTACTGCTGTATCAAGAATCAGCAAGCGCCTGCTGGAAGTGGACTTAGTCCCCGACGTTGTGTTTACAGTAGATCCACACCCAGGTAGCTTTGATGTGGGCAAACACATGCTCAATTTTCCGCATAAGGTTCTGCTCGTCAATGCATACCATTCCAACTCTCGCTTGCTCGGACAATGGGGGGGTCGCAGTGTCTACCTCAACAAAAACAATCCATGGGTCAGTTTTAACGATAATGACAACGTTGTCACTGCGGCCCCCACCGTCAGCAATAGTGCTGTTAACATGCTCATTGCTATGGGCTTCAAAAGAATTTTATTAGCCGGGTTGGATCTATGCTTTAGTCCTGAAGGATACACACACGCCATGGGTAGTGACGAAAGAAAGCTCGGTGCGTTAGTGGGCGCCAGTCACTTATCGATACAAACGAACAGTGGTGAAATTGCTCAAACCGACAATAGTTTTTACATGGCTGCAGAAAGTCTCGCCAAACAAGCAGAATACGCAACGACACAACATTGTCGGCTTATCAACTGTGCGCCTCATGCCGCCAAAATTCCCAATATAGAATATCAAGACTTGAATAAAATACCACTTGAGCCATTGGGAGTGGATGTTTGGCAAACCATAGAACAAAGACTTTGCACCGATAATTCCACCTCCAGAATTGAGCATTATGAAAAATGCCTAAAAGTATTAACTAAAGCCGAATACAAATTAGAGAAAATTCGAAGGATGTCCAAAGATGCATTGACACACAATAAGTGGCTTTTTGACAAAAAGGGAGACCCGGGCTCATTTAAACACAAGATCAAAATGGACCGTATAGAAAAGGAATTGAACGGTGCATTAAAAGATTACAGCGTATTGTGTAAAATCTATGGGATGAGCGAGTTTGTCAAGACTCTCCGACCGGACGACAAAAGCGAATGGAGTGATGACGAGGTAGAAAAAGCCGGATTTACCTACTATGAAGCATATTTAACCGGTGCTGACAATTTGCTGAAAGAAGTCTGTTCAGCCGTTGAGAGGGTTCAGGCTCGCATTGAAGAGGAAAAACCCCATCCGGATTTTGAGTTATTGACATCTCAATGGGAACAGGATCAACAGTTTCACCGTGCAGCGCTTTGGAAGCAACGACAGAGTGACAGCTACTGTTTTACTACTACCATAAATACTCAAATCGCCAAATTCGAGCAACAATTCCATAGTGACATCCGTAACGAGAAACACAACTACTTGGTCAATATAAAGCAGCGTTCTAATCTAAAGGGAGTATGCAGCAAAGCGTTGGATCTATTTCGTCACAAAAACCTCAAAGGACTGGAACACTTGATCAATGGACTCAATACGCGCTCTGAATCTGAGGCCAAGCCATTGTTGTTGTTGACACAGGCCTACATCCTTGAATTAAACGACCAGCCGGATATGGCAATTTCCACATTGGAAGATCTTGTTTCCGATTGCTCAGATAGCAATCCACTGGAATACGCGTTAAGCCGCCTGTCAGTTCTTTATCTGGGAAACATGGATTTGGAAAAAGCAGCAGGCACATTAAAATTCCTATCCGGCATCTCCAGCAGTTATATGCCGCAATACGCTGACATGTTGAGTATTAAGGGCGACAAAAAATCCGCCATTGATGTCTACACCGACTATTTAACTAAGATACCGGGTGACTACGCAACCATGTTAAAACTGGGCCTGTTGTATTTGGATCTTGGAGTTACCGACGGTGCTCTTTGGATATTCCAGCACTTATATGATCTCGATCCCAATAATTCGAATATAGCAAGGCTTTTAAATGACACAAAGGCATCCGCATGAACAGTCAAAACAACTACACGGCTTTGGTTACCGGCGCTGATGGCTTTATTGGTTCTCATTTAGTTGAAGCGTTGGTCAAATCCGGGGTAAATGTTAAAGCATTTGTTTTATACAATTCACTGGGTAGTTGGGGTTGGTTGGAACATGTGGATCAACAGGTTTTGGATAGTATTGAAATACATTGTGGCGACATACGGGATCCGGGTTCCGCCAAATTGGCAGTCTCCGGATGTGATACCGTGTTTCATTTGGCCGCATTGATTGGCATCCCATATTCATACACTGCACCGGATTCCTATCTCGACACCAATATAAGAGGTACGCTTAACTTGCTCAATGCTGCACGGGACTACGATGTGAATTATTTTATTAACACCTCCACCAGCGAAGTATACGGAAGTGCGCTGCAGGTTCCAATACCGGAAACCCACCCACTTCAACCACAATCACCCTATTCCGCCAGTAAAATAGCCGCAGATCAATTGGCATTATCATACTACTATTCATTTGACTTACCTGTATCCATTATTCGACCCTTCAACACCTATGGACCAAGACAGTCTGCCAGAGCTGTGATACCCACAGTGATATCGCAAATTGCCAATGGAGCACAATCCATTAAATTGGGTTCACTATATCCCACTCGGGACTTCAATTATGTCAGCGATACCGTAAATGGTTTTGTAAAAATTAGGGAAACCAAAGCAGGAATAGGTGAAACCATCAATATTGGCAGTGGATATGAAATTTCCGTACAAAATACAGTTGAGCTGATTGCAAGTCTTATGGGGCAGCAAATAACCATAGAATCTGATGACCAACGTCTGCGACCGAAAAGCAGTGAAGTGGACCGTCTCTGTGCAGACAACAGCAAAGCCAAAACGATTGCGGATTGGTCGCCGGAACACGCGGGTATCGATGGACTAAAACGGGGTCTCAAGAAAACTATTGACTGGTTTTCCGACCCAGTCAATCTTTCCAAATACAAATCCTCTATTTACAACGTCTAGGCCTTCATGAATATTCAGTCTTTTGTTTCCACTCTCAAGTCTTTCGCAAGAGACAAAGACGTGCTTAACCTGCACGAGCCGATATTCTTAGGCAAAGAAAAAGACTACGTCAACGACTGTATTGAAACCGGTTGGGTTTCCAGCGTGGGAGCCTATGTCAACCGTTTCGAAAAGGAATTGGCGGAATATACCGGATCCAGACGCGCTATTGCTGTTGTCAACGGAACGGCGGCCTTACACATTAGTTTACTTTTGAACAATATTGGAGAAAATGACGAAGTCTTGCTTCCGGCATTGACCTTCGTCGCAAGCGCTAACGCCATTGCCTACTGCCGCGCAATACCGCATTTCGTCGAGATCAGTCAAGAAACCTTAGGCGTAGATCCGGAGCTTCTGAGACGGTATCTTCAGGACACTACCTTCATCAAGAATCAACACTGTATCAATAGAAAGACAGGTAGACCCATCAAAGCCCTGATGGTCGTCCATGCTTTTGGACACTGCGCCTCCATGGAAGCGCTGCATCAAATTTGCCAGGATCACAATCTAGCCCTTATCGAAGATGCAGCTGAAGCACTGGGTAGCACCTATAAAAACCAACACGCCGGTACTTTTGGTCAGGCAGGTGCTCTAAGCTTTAATGGAAATAAAATTATAACCACTGGCGGCGGTGGTGCCGTACTACTGAATAGCGAACGTATGGCCGAACAAGCACGCCATATCAGCACCACCGCCAAGCTACCCCATGGTTGGGAATATAACCACGACCAAGTGGGATACAACTACCGCATGCCAAACATAAATGCTGCATTAGGCGTAGCCCAATTGGAACAACTCCCCCAATTTCTTTTACAAAAACGTCGATTGACCCAGATCTACAAAGAGCGATTCTTGGAATTCAGTAACGTGACTGTTTTTGAGCAACCGCAGAACTGCCATAGTAACTATTGGTTAAATGTATTGCTATTGGATCAATCTCTCAACACAGAGGCTAAAGACCCCTCACTATTGGACCAGATATTGGCGGCCTGTCACGATGCTAATATAATGGTGCGACCTGCCTGGCGTCTTTTACATCAGCTACCAATGTACACTCACTGCCCAAAAATGGATCTCAGTTTCTCAGAAGACATTGTTAAACGGCTTATCTGCCTCCCCAGCAGTGCAGACTTGGTGAATCATGCTACCTGAGCATTTAAAAATATGCGCTATCAGCGGATCGCGCGCTGATTATGGCCTGCTGCTCTCCCTGCTCAAATCGTTGCAAAAAGATCCGCAGTTTACACTGCAACTACTCGTTACCGGCTCACATTTAAGTAAAAACCATGGCGACACCGTTACTTGTTTTTCAGAAGATGGAATTGCTATAGACCACCGTATTCCTATCTTAAGCAAATCGGACAGCCCCCAGGCGATCTGTAGTGCTGTTGCAAAAGCCGTTGAAGGATTCTCCGTAGCTTTTGCATCCTTGACACCGGACCTTGTACTCGTGTTGGGAGACCGCTACGAAATATTCGCGGGGGTCCAGGCTGCATTGTTTCACAAAATACCGGTTGCTCATATTGCAGGTGGCGATATCACCGAAGGTGCCTACGACGACGCCATACGTCATGCAATCACCAAAATGTCCCATTTACACTTTACCACCAATACCCAATCCACATCGCGTATTGTCCAGATGGGCGAAAATCCTGAATCTGTATTTACCGTAGGTAGCCCGGGAATAGACTTAATTAAGTCATTGCAATTGTTGGACAAGCAACAGTTACAGAAGGTGTTAAGCATACCGATGCAAGAGCGGGTCTTTCTGGTGGGCTATCATCCCGTTACTTTGGAAACACGTACCATTTCACAGCAGTGCCAAACGTTGTTTTCTGCATTGGATCAATTTCCAGAATCTACTGTGATTTTCACCAGCGCTAATGCAGATACCGAAGGCCATACAGCGAATAAACTAATTCGGTCTTATGTTGCCAAACATTCTTTTGCTCACTACTTTGAGTCATTAGGGCAGTTGAAATATTTGAGTTTACTGCAATGTTGCAATGTCGTTATAGGTAACTCCTCCAGCGGTCTATACGAAGCCCCCAGTCTGGGTACTCCGACTGTCAATATTGGTATCCGACAAAAAGGTCGACTCAAGGCAGACAGCGTACAAGACTGTGAGTTAGACACAGATTCGATTATTAGCTGCGTCAAGGCAGCACTGAAAAGCGCAACCATTGTTGCGGAAAACCCCTATGGAGACGGAAACAGCGTAGCGCGCATTATGGCTGTTTTGAAAGATTTGAATCGGTTCAAACTGGATTCACTGGTCCAGAAGTCATTTTTCGAGGTAACCCGTGTCTAACTCTTGTTTTATTATTGCTGAAGCCGGTGTCAATCATAACGGAGAAATGGAAACCGCGTTCGAATTGGCACAGGCGGCATTGGATGCCGGCGCGGACGCAGTCAAGTATCAGTTATTTATCCCTGAAGCTTTGGTATTGGATGGTACCCCCACTGCAGATTATCAACAACGTAATACCGGACAGCAATCTCAACTGCAGTTACTGCAGCGCTTAGCCCTACATTCTGAACAACACGCACAAGTGAAACAGTACTGTGAACACATCGGTATCCAGTATATGTGTTCTCCTTTTGACAATAATAGCGCGGACTACCTCTGCAATGTACTACAGTTGGATACGATAAAAATCGGTTCCGGAGAATTGAGCAATGGCCCTATGCTATTGCAGATTGCCCAAAGCGGGAAAAATACAGTTTTGTCTACCGGTATGAGTACAGTAGCCGACATTCGTTGTGCCCTAAACATCCTGGCTCATGGATACTCTCGCCCAAAATCAGAAAATCCGCTGCCATACACACAATTGCTGGCAACACCTCCGGATCTAAGTATTCTACGAAACAAGGTGGTACTATTGCATTGCACCACCGAGTACCCTTGCCCTGAAACTTCTGTCAATCTGTTGGCCATGCGCGATCTGGCGCAACAGTTTGAGTTACCGGTAGGTTTGTCTGATCACAGTGAAGGTATTTTAGCATCGACCAGTGCAGTGTCATTGGGAGCATGTGTCATAGAAAAACATTTCACCTTAGATAAAAACCAAAACGGGCCCGATCATTGCGCTTCATTGAATCCTGCGGAATTCAGCGCTTTGGTAAAAGGAATACGAAGCGTAGAACGCATGCTGGGTAATGGCGTTAAACAACCAGATCCTGTAGAGTTACAAAACAAAAAAGTGGTACGAAAACATATCGTAGCCGCCTGCGACATCAAACAAGGGGAACTGTTCACAGAACATAACCTGACTTGTAAACGGACTCCATCCGGTATATCCCCCTTTTCTTTTTGGGAATTACTGGGTAAACCTGCCGGCAAGGACTACGCCATTAATGAGGAGATCCGGTTTTGACGCCTCCTTTGATTCTATTGGGTAGTGGTGGACACGCATCGGTGTTAGCCGAATGTATTCAATTATGTGGATTCAGCTTATACGCCGTTGTTTCCCCAACAAAACCCGAGGGCCCTTTGTTTGAACAAAGCGTATGGCTAAACGGTGACGCAAATGCTTTAGACTTGGATGTCAGGCAATACCGGGTAGTCAATGGCGTGGGTTCCATTGGTGACACGGGAAAAAGAAAAGCCCTGTTCGATTTGTACAAGTCTAAAGGTTTCTATTTCCAAAATATCGTTCACCCCAGTGCTGTGATTAGCCCTCACTTAAGAAACCTGGGCGAAGGTTTTCAAGCTTTATCCGGCTGTATCGTTAACACCGGGTGCCACATTGGTGACAACGTGGTCCTAAACAGTAGAGCCGTGGTGGAACACCACTGCCGCATAGGTAACCACAGTTTTGTGGCAAGTTCCGCGACCTTATGTGGTTCCTGTGAAGTTGAAGACCAAGTTCATATTGGCGCAGCTGCGGTTCTAAACCAGGGACTCTTTGTGGGTCATGGCGCACTAATTGCAACCGGTTCTGTAGTCATTAGGAATGTAACAGCGAAAACCCTGGTAATGGGTGTACCCGCACGGAAGCAGCGTGATTTATCATGTTAAATCATGAATGGAAGAATATCGCCGTTAGACCTGACGCTACTATGCGCGAGGTACTGGCCCTTATTGATAAAACCGCTATGCAAATCGCATTGGTGGTGGATGACGCCTGCCATTTAACAGGTACCATTACGGACGGAGATATACGTCGAGCCCTGCTCAAAGGTGAAAACCTGGACACAGCGGTACACCTATTTATGAATCCCAATGCCGTTACCGGTTTGGTGGACGAAGATCCGCTAAGTTGGCAACGCGCTATGCAACGTCACTCATTAAAACACCTTCCCCTATTAGATGCGTCCGGCTGTATCAGAGCACTGGCCCGACTGGAGATACCCCAGGAACCTAAACGGGAAAACCGTGTGGTGCTCATGGCCGGAGGTCTCGGAACACGTCTACGTCCCCTTACACAAAGCAAACCCAAACCGTTACTTACCGTTGGAGACCGACCTATCATAGAAACGATAATTGAAAATTTTGCACAGCAGGGTTTTTACCAATTTACCCTATGCATCAATTATCAAGGGGAGAAAATCAAAGCATATTGCGGAGATGGAAACAAATGGGGTGTACAAATAGACTATGTGGAAGAATCCAAACGACTGGGAACTGCGGGTGCTTTAGCGTTGTTATCTGAGAGACCGGATTTACCCTTTTTTGTGATGAATGGAGATTTGTTAACAAAAGTGGATTTCGTTCGGTTTTTGGATTTTCACAAAAAACAAGACAACCATGCCAGCATGTGCGTTCGAGAATACAGATATCAGATCCCGTATGGTGTTGTGGATCTGGACCAACACAAAATAGTGCAATTGCGGGAAAAGCCGGTCTTCTATCACAATGTCAACGCAGGAATTTATTTGCTCAATCCGGAAGTGCTGCAATTAATACCCCGTAACACCTATTTCGATATGCCCCAATTATTCGATCATCTAATATCCGAGAGTTATCAAGCGGGCAGTTTTCCTCTGCGTGAATATTGGATGGATGTCGGCAGGATGGAGGATTTCCATCAAGCCCACAGCGACTACATAGAGCAATTCGGATGATCGACAACAAGCGAATCTTAGCAGTTATTCCTGCCAGAGGCGGGTCAAAAGGATTACCCGGCAAAAATATTCTCACATTACTCGGTAAACCACTAATCGCCTGGACCATTGAAAGCGCTTTGAACTCGCACCTCATAGACCATACTATCGTATCTTCGGATGCGGAGGACATTATTGCGGTTGCAGAACAATTACGTTGTCAGGTACCGTTCCGACGCCCCGAAAACTTGTCCGGTGATGACAGCAGTAGCATAGACGTCCTCATTCACGCATTGGAACAGGTGCCCGGCTATGACTATATAGTTTTGTTGCAACCCACAAGTCCATTGCGTACCACAGAAGATATCGATTCCGCTATAAAACACATGTTCCGGAATAAGGCCAGCAGTTGTGTTTCCGTTTCGCGGCTCAACAAAGCCTTACAGTGGATGTTTTACCTGGATGAACAAAGTCATTTGTTCCCGGTTGACCAAATCAGCAGCAGCCCACGACAAAAACTCCCAACACTATTTGCACTCAATGGTGCTATTTACGTGATTAACTCACAATTACTTATGAGCAGCCGAAAACTGATTCATTCTGATACGGTGGCTTTTACGATGGATCCTTCACACTCGGTGGATATTGATGACAAGGGCGATTTGGAATACGCCCGGTTCTTGTTGTCGCAACGAAAACAAAGGCACAAATATGAGCAACCATCCCGCTAAGACACCTGCCAACAAAGATCAGGAGTGTTTCGAAAACGCCAGTCACTGCCATCTTTATACTCTGGACCGTAAATGGGCCAGAGAAACAGCCATGCAAAAAAATACCGTTTATGAAAATGGCAGATCCTGTACGCAGATTTGCTACTACGATGGTGAACGTTATGAGAGTGCACCTGATAATCTTATTCATGTTCCCTTGGATCGGTTTGCGGATTTCTTCGCCGCTAATGATCTACCGGTACCCACATACTTTTACAACGGTGACGACAGCTTGCACCAAGAAGAACGGCAACGGCAAATAAATACGTTCAATCTGTTAAGTCAAAAAGTCATTGAATTCAGAGAAAAAATACATAGCAAACACAGCAAAAACCCTGAAATAAAGGACTGTTACTTTTTCGATCGAAACGTTGCCTACTATACTTCGCTGCTAAGAAACCGGGTTGCCACCACTCACCAGCACATTGACGGTCTTCAAATATGTTACCACGATGGTGACCCCTTTGATGCTGCGCCGCCCAATTTGGTATCGGTGCCTTTTGCCGAAATACTCAACCAATTTATTGACGAACGCAAACGACTGCCTCAACTAATAATGTTTGCCAACGATTTCAGCGAGTCACAAAAAATAGAGATTAAAAACATTTTCACCGAAGTAATTAAACAGGTCGGTGAATACCGCAATCAAGTTAGCATGGAATTATTGGCCGCAATGGGTAAGTCTGCACCATTGAGAAATCCTAAAAATCTTAGATTTTTTCTGTCCGCTTCCCGTCTTACCACCGTAATGCAGTATGCTTCGAAGAACCTCGCCCAGGCGCTACAACAATTAGGACATGAGGTTTGCTTATGTATTGAAGAAAATGACATGGAGCAGTTGGATACCAGTCATCATTTGCGCGCTATGCTGGACTTCAACCCCGACGTGGTGATAACGGTCAACCAACTGGCAAATGCCTTTTTGCATCCGGATACTCTGAATATCATCTGGTGGCAGGATCCTATGACTCAGATTCGAAATACTCAGGAATTGCCCTGGCGTAAAAACGATCTCATATATTCCGCAGTACGGCCACTGGATGAATATTTGTTAAGAAATGGTGCTCAGAACGTAAAGCGAGCACCATTTTGTGTGGATTCCCGCATTTTTCACGCAAACTTCCCCAATGATCACGAAAAGATTGAACGAGAAAACAAAATTGTTTTTATCGGATCGTCCTATATTCATCATGTTGCGCAAAGAAATAATAAAGAAGCTATTCTCGCAGAATTTTCCACGCTTTTGAATGAGGGAACTCGATTTGATAATCTTCTTCTAAACAGATTGTCTCACAAATTCAAAGTATCTTATGACGAGCTTTTTTGGCACTTCTTACATTACGCAGTAAGAGACTTTACATTGCACTGGCTGTGCGAGGTCTCCCCTATTCCGGTAGAAGTTTACGGACCCGGATGGGAGTACGACGACACAGTTAAACCCTTTCTCAAAGGAAACCTCCCCCACGGACAAGCGGTCGCCCAAGTGTACCGAAGCGCCCGTTATGCATTAGTGACTCACCCCTTTGAACTCAATTCGCAGAGACTGGCGGAAGCGGCAGCCTGCGGCTGCATCCCCATTGTCTACGATTGCAGACACAGCTCGGATCAGCCTCATTGGGAAGACGAACTCCAGTTTTTCAAAAACAAAGAGGATCTGAGAAACATGCTCTCTCAGGGAACAGGACAGCCGGTAACACATATTGGTGAGCATTTCAGCTACCAACGTCTCGCCGAGAGCTTTTTAAAGGATATCCTGCAACATATTGGAGAAGAAAAGTAATGCCAATGGTGACTATTATATAAAATTCTTATGCTCAGGGGAGTGGTGCAGATCCCACAAGAATTTATTGACATAATCCTGGCGACAACCAATGGCGCAATCCTTGTGAACGTCCACACTTTGAGATAAGTCCTGGTGTACGTTCCAATAGTGATCACTCTTAACCAAATCGTAAAAAGAACCATCGTGTAAATCACCGATATAGAAACGCTCTTTATTGAAAAATGGACCGCAGGGATATATTTTTCCATTCCCGGAAATTTGCAGTAAAAATGGAGTGCCTAGACACACATCGTACTTACGGAATCCATTTTTATACAATTCCGTCTCGCCTGCAGCACCTATTTTATTCCACTTCACTTGCACAACGTAGTCATCGGTTGAAAAGGATTCGGCTTCTTGTAACACGTCTGCTACGGTCTCATAGTCCGCGTAGTCTATTCCGATTTCCTTATATTCAGAATCTGAGCAGTGCTTAATGACAAAGTAATCTACACCCAGTTCACGTCCCAGCTTGGCTTCCGCAATAACCTGATCATAGCATTCCGGAATCAATACCATTTGCAAGCCTAGAGTGCATTGATAGCCGTACTCTGTTTTGATTCTAACCAATTCCTTTATTTTCTGAATCAACTCGTGAAAGTTTTTCTCACCGGATTGGTGTACTCGACGAAAACCCTCCGGTGTACCCGCAGACAAATTGAAACGAATCCAGGACATATTTTTTAATAAATCGTGTGCCCGATCCATATCCAATAAGAGTCCATTGGTTGCCATAGAGGTATCCACGCCGTATTCACCGGCCAAAACAGTGGCATCGTACAGTGCCGGGTTCAAAGTGGGCTCCCCATCTCCAATGAATCCAATCGAACGGACCCCAAGCCGGGCACAATCGCTTATATAGTTCAGTAAGGCGTCCCGTTGAATCATATGCCCCTTAGTCATATTTTGCACCACTGCATAACAATACAGGCAAGCTGTATTGCAAAACTTAGTCAATCCCATATCGATGTGAATCGGAGCAATGCGTTCACCGTTTTGCCAGGCTAAAACCCGATCCAAATGATGCAACATTTTGTGACCATCAAAACGAAACCGTTGTTTCTCATTGCGGAAACTGGGACCGGTAAATTGATTCGGTACTTCCTTTGTTTCGTCTTGCTCCTGTCGTACCAATCCCGTTTGGTCTTCGAATTTGAAATATTGAACCACCTGTCCATCCAAAGTGGTAAGATCTGCACTACTGATCTCTTGCTGTTGCGACGGCCTACTCTGCTGCCCCTGTAGAACAGACCGATCCACAATGGTATTGGACGTTCGCAGCTTGTGACCGGGACGCTGTACCAAAGTAGCGTTTTGAGGTATTTCAGTGGTAACTTCATTACCAAATCGATTTTTTTTCGAATGTTGCATGTCCATATCCTTGGAGTGTTTCCGGTATCCGTTAAAACGGCCCTCTAAATTGTACATTGGGCACATCGCGTGCCGCTTCGCGGTAGAGCGTATTTTCCAAATGTTCGATATTCCCCGGCTCATCTTTACCCAACACCTTAAGACAAGCGACAGCGATATCAGCGGCTTCAGGGTAGTAATCGTTGGCAATAAAATGAGACGTAGGTACGGGGTAGTCCGGAGATGCAATTCTAACCGGTGTGTGTGACAAGTACAGGAAACTGGATTCACATACCTGAGCGATAAGTTCCGATGCAATACCGTTGGTCGTATGCCCGGTGTCGGCTACAATCAATTTTCCGGTTCTTTTTATGGATTCACATACCGGCCCAATGTCCATAGGCCGAACCGAACGCATATCAACAACCTCCACTTCTATACCTAATTTTTTCAATTCAGAGGCTGCAGCTAAAGCCTCCAATACCATGTAGGAAAACGCAGCAACAGTAATATGCTCCCCCTGCCGTACGATTTTTGCTTGATCCAAGGGAACGGTATACAGGCCCTCCGGAACCTCGCCTGTGGTAGAGTGCAGCCATCGATGCTCAATAAATATGACCGGGTTATTGTCCTGAATGGCGCTGATCAACATACCCTTCGCATCATAGGCACTGACGGGCATGACCACCTTTAATCCGGGTATATGAGCAAATAAGGTTTGCAAGCTTTGGGAATGTTGCGGTCCCTGCCCCCACCCCCGACCGATAATCATTCGCACCACCATAGGAACCGTATTTTCACCGTTGAACATATAATTCCACTTCGCGGCGTTGTTAATCAACTGATCCATAGATAACAAAGCAAACTCTATGCGTTGATGTACCAATACTGGTTTAAAGCCGGCTAATGCCGCACCGATACAAACACCGGTGACCCCATTTTCTGACAACGGTGAATCGAATACCCGATCCGGTCCAAATTGATCTTTTAGTCCCAGCGTAGTCCCGAAGATGCCCCGCGGATCCGGCACCCCTTCGCCTAATACGATGACCGAAGAATCTTCCTGCATAGTAACCACCAAGGCCTCGCGGATGGCTTCTGCCTGACTCAGTATACGGCTGCTCATGCTGCGTAAACCGATGCCTGCAGATTGTCCATAGTCGGAATAGAACTGGTTTTGGCAAATTCAAACGCCTGTTCAATTTCCATACTTATGCTATCTTCCAGTTCCTGATCTCTCGCCTTATTTAGTACATTATCCTGCTGCAAAACACTTCTTGCTAACTTTATAGGGCAACGATCCAACCAGTAGTCCAGTTCCCCCTCTGCACGGTAGCCCAAATCATCATCGTAGTAAGGTCCACAATGCTCACGCCAGCGATGCGTCTTAAATTCCAGAAACTGGGGACCCTGACGATTTCTCGCTTTGTTAATGGCTTCTGAGGCAAGCTCCTGTACAGAAAGAACGTTATTTCCATCGCCCTCATAGGAGGCCATACCATAAGACTCCGCCATGTAGTAAATGGGTCGTTCAGGTTGGCGCTGACTCAACGGACTGTAAACTGCATAGTTATTATTTTCGCACACAAAGATGACCGGTAACTGATGTAAAACCGCAAAGTTCATGGATTCGTGCACAACGCCTTCTTCAAAACAACCGTCTCCAAAATACACGACCGTTACTGAGGACTCTCCACGCAAGCTTGCGGCCCAGGCATTCCCCACAGCTACGGGCACTGTCCCTCCAACAATAGGAGTTGACCCCAGGAAACCCGCACCTTTATCGATTAGATGCATCGAACCGCCACGGCCACCGCAACAGCCACTGACACGGCCGTAGAGTTCTGCAATCATCCGATTCAAATCACCGCCTTTGGCTAGATAGTGGCCGTGAGCCCGGTGATTGCTGAAAACCGCATCGGTGGTGCTAAGATGACGACTGACACCCACTGCGACAGCCTCCTGCCCTATGCACAAATGCATGGGACAACGCATTTCCTGCTCCTGATATTTATCGGCCAATGCCTCTTCCACGCGGCGAATTCGTAACATATCCATATACAATTCGAGTAATATGTCATTCATGCTGAGCCTACTTCAGTAAGGTAGTAACGTATTTGTACAACGCCACAGGATCAACAGAATCCCGATTGCAGACAATTTGTACATCCAGTGCGGCAGCAGCTGCACCAACGAAAGAACATATAGGTGTGTCCAAGCCCCCGGCCACGCTGACTCCAGCGTATGATAAAAATGCATCCCCGGCGCCGATCCTGTCTACCACCTTTGTGGACAAAGCCGCCGCGCTATGAAACTGATTTTTGTTAGAGTCGTACCACTGAATGCCTTTTCTCCCCTTGGTGACAGCCACATGTCGCGCCCGTAACTTAGCTGCCGTTTGTACCATTATGTCTTCCAAACGACCGGACTTATCGTGCGCCGCCATACGGATTTCCGGCTCGTTGAGCGATACAAAATCTGCTCTTGAATATCGATTAATCACGTGGTAGCCTCTGTTACCGCTGTTAAGCTGCGTATTGACTGCTAAGGTCTTCGCCTTGTTGCAGATAACGTTAACCATTGCGTCCGTTATAAATCCATTGCCAAAATCCGAAACCAGCACCAAATCGAAGTTTTCTATGTTTTCGTTAAGCCAACAACAGGCGTTGCGTTCTTTTTCACCGTCTAAAGGGTGGTCATTGTATTCATATACTTCAAACAGCTTAGCCATATCAGCGTCTACATAACGACGTTTTACCAATGTAGGACTTTTTTCAAAGTAGATGAACTCCGGGTGAATGTTTGGTTTTAGTTTGGAGCGAATGAAGTTTTCATGACTGTTGTAGTCACCGAGACCGCTGAAAAGAGTGACCTCGTCTACCACTCCGGCGACATGATTTGCGACTGCTATAGCACCTCCGGCAAACAGTTCCCGATCTTTATACTTCACTGACAAAACGTTATATTTTCCGGTTTGTCCTAGAGTATCAGCATAACAATACTCGTCAACAATGGCATCGCCAATAACCAGGACTTTCAAATTATAGAGTGACTGAACACAACCGATCACATCATCCGACCTGATGTGTTGCTTTATTTTTTCCAAGTAGGATTTAGTCTCAGGTAAGAAAACGTCAAAATAGTCATTGATCAACTTGCTGGAACTGTAGGTTATTTCATCGGTAAATACGATTCTCCCGCCGTTCGCCTCTACCGCCTGTTTTTCTCTTAGAATATTCCCCGTTAGATCATCCTCGGTTTTATAGTCACCACCTTTTACATAGACATGGGGTTGAATTGCTTGAATCGCGGGTAAACCACTCGCATGGTGGACAACGGCTACGCCACTCACCGCAGACAATGCGGCCAAGTGTTCACTCCGTAGCTGTTCGTTGAAGACAGGTCGCCCCGGTCCCTTGATAATAAAATCGTCTGCAGTAATGGTGACAAAAAGCACGTCCCCTTCTTTTGCAGCGGACTCAATGTGGCGGATATGACCAATGTGTAGCAAATCAAATGTACCGTGACATAAAACAATATTTTTTCCTTCTTGCCGCAAGCCGTTAGCGATGCTACCCAACTCAAGCAGAGAAAATATTTTTGTCTCCGTTTTCATACACTCGATACCAGTACTTTATCGTGCAAGGCCATTCGACCGGCTGCAATTTGATCCGACAAATGGTGCAACAAAAACATGTGGGCAATTTCCACCATCCCGTAGTCAGAAGAGTTGACCCAATAGTTAACATCACCCAGCTGCCTAAGCGGGTTTTGCGCAGAGAAACCGCTTAAGGTAACAATCTTGCCACCCACACCCCGCATCACCATCGCCGCATTTACAATATTTTGAGATTGTCCTGAACTGCTGATGGCAATGAGCATATCTTTAGGTTTGGCTATTTTGTGCAACTGCATTGAGAATACGTTTTCATAACCGTAGTCGTTGGCGAAACAGGTCACGGAACAGGATTCATGCAATACCGTAGATCGAATGGAACCCACATTGATAAAATCAGTACAGATGTGACTTGCAATGGAAGCACTTCCTCCATTACCCACAATAAACACACATCCATCCTGTTCTTTTACTTTGTGTAAGTTCTCCAATATTTCCTTATTGGCACGGTCTTGGGTGAAACTCAAGTCTTCCCTACCGGTAAACTGCCCCGTTTTTACCAGATTGCAAAACCGTTCACATTGTCCGTTCAGCGAAGTTATTTTCATGATCTTTTCTTTCCATGTATTTAAACCAGGTTTGCGTCGCCTGTTGAATAGAATCCGGATCCCACAAAGGCGCGGATTGCCACTGTTTTAGGTTTTCCACCATATTGCCGATTCCCGTCTCGAAATCGACCTTAGGACTCCAGCCCAATAATGTCGTTATTTTTCGCACGTCCGCAAAAGTGCAATCAGGTTCCCCAGGCCTTTTGGGAACATACACAACGTCACCGCCTAAATGTTCTACCAGACGATTTATGCTGTAGTGGTTTCCACTACCCACATTCATTATCTCTCCATCGAGCTTAGACTCCGCTGCGCGCAAGAACGCGCCGGCAACGTCAGTCACATAGGTAAAATCACGAGTTTGTTGACCGTTACCAACCACCGTATAGGGTTTGTTATTTGCTTTTTGTGCCAGGAATACACCAAAAACAGCGCCGTATGCTCCATTGGTTCTCACCCTGGGACCGTAAACATTAAATAGGCGTAATGAAACACAGGGAAGTTGATAAATAGCATTCCAATGCACCACCAACTGTTCGCCCATATATTTACTCATTGCGTAAGGATACTGTGGTCTAACAGCGGCTATTTCCGGGGTTGGATACTGATCAGGTATGCCATAGCAGGATGATGAGGCTGCATAGACAAACCGCTTTATTGCATGCTTACGGGAACATTCCAGAACATTCATGGTTCCCTGAAGATTAGTAGAAAAATAGGCTCCCGGATTTTCTATCGAGGGCACAATATCCGCGATACCTGCCAAATGGATTACCCAATCAATATTGGCAAAATGAGGTTCAATTTGGGAAAAATTTCTAATATCCGCTTCTACGAACTTAAAATTTGGATGGCCTTCCACTTGGTTGAGGTTTTCCATTCTGCCGCCTTCCATGTTATCAACCACTTTTACCTGATAACCGTTTTCAATTAGCAGATCGCAAACATGACTTCCTATAAATCCTGCGCCGCCGGTAACGAGTACTCGCATAAAATTAACCTGCCTATATAAAATTTACATGCTGAATGTTTTGTTCGGACACACTTTCCAAATATCTGTTGACCTCGTCCATGCGGCAATTTTTCCTACAATCCTTAATATCCAGTTCATTATTGATAAAGTGAAAATTGTTCTTCCTGGCATCGCTATGCCATACTTTCTTAAAAGTTAAGTCGTTTATGTTGCCGTAACAAAATCGAGTATCCTTTAAATATGCACTACAACCATAGACTGATCCATCGGCCATAACGTAAGCCCAAAAAAACGGTGTGGCGTGGCAACTTTGATATGAAGGCTGCTTATACTCAATGTACTTGCTAATGGCATTACCTCGATATACCAACTTAAACTTGTCACTGCTCAATTCACCCCATATGGCCGCTTTGTTTTCAAACAAGCGATAATCAATGTTTTCGTAAATCGTGGTTTCACTGAAACGATGTTGTGAATAGGGTTTTACAACTAAATAGTCCAATCCAATGTCGTCCCGGCAAAGTTTTGCCAATGTTTCCACTTCATTGACATTTTCCGGCAACAACAGGATTTGTGCTCCTATAGTACAATTCAAATTGTTTTCATTACGATAGGCCACCATATTACGCAAATTTTCCAGCGCCTTATAAAAATCTTGGTCCTTTGTTCTATGGATGCTCGCATATGTTTTGGCCGTGCCTGCATTGATTGATACTTTAATCCACTGCGTGTGAGCTAATGCATTATGTATGAATTCGTCGCGTACTACTGTTGCATTGGTGGTAAAGGAAACGTCGATACCACTTTCTTTGCAGAATAGAACATGTTGGGAAATATCTTTATGCAGCATTGGTTCTCCCTCGCCGGCAAACATAATGCTTTTAATTCCCAATCGACCCATTTCAGATATTCGCTGTTCCAGAATGTTGGTATCTAAACGAACGGGCCTATATCCAATGTAATCCACTGCGCAAAATGTACAACGATGGTTGCATGCACCTACCGGCGATATCTCCACATAAATGGGATATACGTTCTTTGCCGTGTCCCAGTCATGTCTTCCATCTAACCACTGGCTTACGTTTCTGGGGTGATACATCAGTTTATGCCCGTCTATGGCAAATTGATCGGCCATGGTGTCCTTCCGTGTTATCGTCCTTGATGAACCGATGAGTTCCGTGGCTGTACCAACGGATTACCGCCGGCCGGCTACATCGATAAATAGAAGTTGAGCAATTAATGTGCCAGGGAAAAGTTACAATAAGGAAGAAACGAGTTTGAGACAAACCTTATCAATCATTATCTGATCAATAAGATACAGTAGATAACACAAGTACTTTATGAAGCGATATTGTCGGAAAAATTGTGATTATTCATATCGCAGCGCGTCTACCGGTTTCATCGTCGCGGCACGATGCGCCGGATAATAGCCGGACACTATTCCCACCAGCATGGAGACCAAGAGTGCGACAAGCGCCATATACCAGGAAGGATGAATGGGGTAGCCGATAAACAAGCCGGTTGCGTAAATTACCCCTACCCCCAAAAGCAAACCGATCACCCCCCCCACACTGGTGACATACACGGATTCCAATAAGAACTGAGCTAATATATCGGAATACTGCGCCCCCATCGCTTTTCGGATCCCTATCTCGCGGGTACGCTCAATGACCGATGTACTCATAATGTTCATGACCCCCATTCCACCAACAAGCAAAATGATAAAGGCGGCGCCCAATCCGCCTGCAGTGATGGAGTAACGCCAATATTCCGCTTGCTGAATCCACTCCTCCATGGTTTCTTTCACATACTCAAACTTGCTTGAATGCGAGCGATTTAACAAACCCTCCAATTGATCCACCGCATCCCGGGTTTTGGCCATGGAAACCGCTTCTGCCTGCAAAGTGTGTATATCCTTGGAACCTAAATATGTTTGATAGACAGTGTAGGGAACCAAAATGCGGCCGTTAACGTCGTAAGTATCCACTCCCAGGTTGGCCAGCAGATCCCGATTCTTGTTATCCAACAATCCAATCACCGTAAATTTTTGGTCGAATAATCTAAAGCTTCTACCCAAGTAACGGCCACTGCGACCGAACAGTCCCTCTGCCACCTTGGGGGCAATTATGGCTACATTTTTGCGCCTCGAAACTTCATCGGAACGGAAATTTCTACCGGACATTAGCCGATCGTTGTTTATACCGAGGTATTCCACCCCTATTCCCTCGATAACTGCATCAAAAAAGGAACTACCAGCGCTGACACTGGTCGTCTCGTTGACGAATACGGAAGGTGTTGCACGAGCAATGGCCGGACAACAGCCTTTCTGAATATTGCCAAAATCCTCGTTGGAAATACCGCTACCCTGCCTTACAGACCGATTGGGGTTTTCGTTTTCCCATTTCCGGTAAATCCAAATAGATTTTAGACCGTAGGTTTCCAACTCTGAAAATACGTATTTCTTAATAGCTTCACTGGCTGTGCCTACCGCCATAACCGCAGCGATACCCAAAGCAATACCTAGCACACTTAACATGGCTCGCAAACGATTCTCTGCGATGGAATGTAGCGCTTGTACTGAAGCATCATAGATAATGTATAACTGCATCTAAGTCTTTTGCTCCAGCAATTTACCATCCTTTACCTGTACAATTCGACTGGCATAAGCTGCCACTTCGTGCTCATGAGTCACCATGACGATGGTTTTACCGCTTTGATTCAATTGGGTAAAAATCTGCATGATTTCATGACTGGTATTTGAATCCAACGCGCCGGTAGGTTCATCCGCAATTATTAAATCGGGACTGTTAACCAAGGCTCTGGCAATAGCCACTCTTTGTTGCTGCCCCCCGGACATCTGTGCAGCAGAATGATCGGCTCGACTTCGTAAGCCCACTATATCCAAAGCAGCCAACGCTCGATGTTTCCTCAAATCCACCGATACACCCGCATATACCATGGGTAGTTCCACATTTCGCAATGCGGAAATTCTGGGGATGAGATTGAACGATTGAAATACAAATCCGATATGACGATTGCGAATGGACGCCAGTTCCGCCTCCGAAGCCAGTCCCACCGGACGCCTGGCAAATAGATATTTGCCCGTATCCACGCTGTCCAAACAACCAATGATATTTAAAAGCGTTGTTTTACCGGAACCGGATGGTCCCATAATAGCGACAAATTGACCTTGCGGCACGTGTAACGAAACATGCCGGAGCACAGGCACCGGCACGTTGCCAAGATAGTAAGTTTTACTTACATCTTGAAGTTGAATCATAAATTTTATCGAGCCAGATGGACGCGCTCACCGTCTTGTAAGTCCGCACCGTTGGTGATAATCACAGTTTGGCCGATACTGATTCCCTGTTGAATTTCCACATGTGTAAAATCTTCAATACCTGTTACCACTTCGGCATAACGAACTTTCCCTTGCTCTGCCAAAGCCACATAGGATCGTCCACCACGATTCAAAACCGCGGCAAACGGTAACTTAATAGCATTGGGATTCCAGGCAGTACGTATATCCGCGTCTACCTGCTGTCCAAAGCGCAACGCGGGCGCACTATTACCCAAACTAATGTACACACTGACTGTATTCGCTTTGTTTTTATTGTTAGCGGCTGCAGCCAGGCGTGTAACGGATTCGGACCATTGCAAACCTGGAAATGCTTCGGAAGACAGACCCACGGTTTGACCCACGGCAATACCACTGCTATCCGCAGTCGCCACTTCAACCTCGATTTCCTTTTGCCTTTCATCAATCAGTGTAAATAAAGTCTCAGACGGTACTACCCACTGCCCAACCTCAACAAAACGCGACGTGATGGTGCCGGCGAACGGTGCCAATATCCTGGGGTTCTCCAGGCTCAGCTTAGCAGTCCGAACCTCTTCGGCGGCGATACTTTCACGAGCTTTTGCAGAACGTAATTCAACTTCCGCCTCTTCTACTAATTGCTTCGCTACAGCTCCCTTACTGAAAGCTTGATTTAGACGTTTAAGAGCTCGTTCCGCCAGGAGCACGTCTTCTTTAGCGCTTTCATGGGTAGCCATGGCCCGCTTCAAATAACTCTTCGCTTCGCGATCATCCAGCAATGCTAACAAATCACCGGTTTTTACTTTATCACCTTCTTCCACTTTTATTTGTGTTAAGCGCCCGGCTATAGAAGGTGTAATATTGGTTCTCAGTTTGCTCACCACTTTACCGGGAACATTTATGGATTGAAAAATTTCACCCTGCTCGGCAACGATATATTGTACCGGCTTGCCCTCATCAAAATATTCACTCCAAATGGAATACAAGAAAAATAAGGCAATGCCTACAACTGCAAACGTAAACAGTTTACGCGGACCGTACAGTTCCATCACTGAGCCGACGACGGAAACAAACCGTGACGGTGAATAAGTGTTGCCAAAATCGGCCTCAACCAACGGGTAACGTTCCATTTCTTGCAAAATGTTGGAAGCGGCTTCAAGATCAGATTGAAAACCTCCCGACGGGCGATTCGGCTTTTCCGAGTGAGCAGCCGATTCGGCAGATGGTTGTACAGGCTCCTGTGGTGGAACTTGTTCTTGCTGCGGCGGTACTTGAGCTTGTTGAGGTGGTACCTGAGCCTGCTGCGGCGGTACTTGAGCCTGTTGAGGTGGTACCTGAGCCTGCTGCGGCGGTACTTGAGCTTGTTGAGGTGGTACTTGAGCTTGTTGAGGTGGTACCTGAGCCTGCTGCGGCGGTTCCTGAGCTTGTTGAGGTGGTACCTGAGCCTGTTGCGATCGCTGTGCTGGACGTCTGCGCACGGGTTGATAATCTATTGGCTGATCCGCATTGGTAGAGCGAGCGGCCAAGGACTCTGGCGTGACTTGCTGATCCAATGTTGGGGCAAAGACATGATAAGAACTATTATCCAACGGTTCCAATGTTAATGGTTCAGATGCAGCAGGAACTTGCTGTTGCGGCTGCCGTTGTTGCGACTGACGTTGCGACTGACGTTGCGACTGACCTTGTTGCGACTGACCTTGTTGCGGTGGTTGTTGTTGCGGGGTTTGTTGCGGGGTTTGTTGCGATGCCAAACGCTCCACTTCCGCCTGGCGGCGTGCCGCTGCAATTTCAGCCATACGCTTCTTCTTGGCCAAGGCTTTTGCTTTCAACAAACGTTCGCGAGCGGCTAATTGTTGCTCTGATGATTTAGCCGCGTGGGTATCGGGTGCCGCGGTTGGTTTGCTTGGTTGAGCTTGTTGGGGAGCGGCAACCGCTGTATGCGCTGATGGCTCTTTATACGCTGATGGCTCTTTATGCGCTGATGGCTCTTTATGCGCTGATGGCTCTTTATGCGCTGATGGCTCTTTATGCGCTGATGGCTCTTTATTCGCCACTGGTGCATCTGAGCGAATCGTGGGAGTCACGGGTTTGGCCCGCTTCACATGTTTTACCGGTTGTGGCGTTTCCACTTCAGCGCTTTCATCCGCTGCAGAGGTTTTCAGGTTTCTGCGACCTACACTTTCCGCGTCAGCTTCGGGTTCGTGTTTCGTATCGTGGCCAAAAGGAACTACAGTGGACTCGGATTTCTTATTGGTCTCTAGTTTGAATTCTGGTTCTTCTTCCGCCTCGACGAAGAAATCCCCATCACCGTTTCGGTATGACTCCACCAAGTTGCGTATGTGCTCATCCAGTTCGTCACCATTGACCGGCTTACTCATTATCTGGTTAGCACCGGCTGCATACACATTATTTAACACATGCTCATCGGTTGCACCTGTGATCACAATTACCGGCAATGAGCTGACATGCTTATGGCCGCTATTGCGTAACGCCCGCACTAAATCATCTCCATCCATACCTTCGGGTGAGACTTTGAGATCGGTGAGCAATAAATCGTATTGGTCTTCTACCAGCGCCACGAGTGCCGGTTCGGCTGAATCAAAATGATCCACCGTGTAACCGTAGGGACGTAATAGACGTTTAACTACATAAGCGGAGGTACGACTGTCATCTACATAACATAAATGAGCCGGACCGGCGTTTGAATTTTTTTCGATCTCTCTGGACCGGTTTTTCGCACTTTTAGAACCGCTGCCTGTCATTGGAGGATATACCGTATTCACAACCACGTACTACTTAAGAAATAGACTACACAAAATGGGTAAGCAGGCAAGATCCAGTTTTATATACACTTTTGAGTTATACATGATCATGCTGCCCCCGCCGCACTACGTAACATACCACTAACAATTACGTTGTATACACAATACATGTCATTAGTACTAAATTACAACCAAAAATTCTTATTTTGTTCGTTTTAAAAAACTTACAACAAAGCGGCAAAAAATTGACTTTGACCGCAGGAATCAAGAACATAGTGGATCATACACTAATTCGAAGCACAACTAAAATCAGCAAATACTATAAAGGCCGCCATCTTTAGAATGATTCCACAAATAGAAAAACGCCGTATAAATTGACGCAATTATCTCTTTGAAACATAGAGAAAATCAAATTAACTATAGCATCACCTACATGAAGTAAGACTTTTCCCATGACTAAAACGAAAACAAAAACTTCCTATTTTTTTCCCGTTTTTGGCATTTTTGCATTGAGCGCCCTGTTTTTCACGCTTTTACCAAAACGTTATACACCGGACCCAAGCATTACCGAGATCTGGAAACCCGCCAGATCTTTTCAATTTCCCAGGCGTGCGCCCGCCGCCATAGCCCATCGAGGCTACATTTACCTGGTTGGCGGCGTGGATTCCGAAGGCAGCTATGTACAAACTGTGGAATTCAGCAAAATTGACCCTGAGGGACATTTATCACCCTGGCAAAACACCTCCGCATTACAACAAGGTCGGTTTTATCTGGCTGCTACTGCTGTGGGTGATTTTGTTTTCGCAATTGGTGGCGGCGCAGGCCCCTTGGGCGCGGCCAATTACCCTGTCGCGACCGTAGAAAGAGCCCGGATTCTGGAAAATGGGAGCCTGTCCCCCTGGGAAACAGTAACGCCGTTGGGCACTCCGCGACGCGGCTTAAAAGTGGCATCGGACAAATCAGGTCGTGTTTTTGCAATCGGTGGCTATGACGGTAAGTTTTTGCGATCTATTGAACACTCGCAAATTTTTGCAGACGGAGAAATGGCCCAATGGCAAACGGACCCAGAGCAATCCTTGCTGGATCGATACATACATTCCGCAGCTGTATATAAGGAATTCCTATACGTTTTAGGGGGACACGTGCAAAAACAAAACAGCATGAGTTACGGTGATGTAGAAATGAGCCGAATTCGTGCTGATGGCTTTGTCACGCCTTGGCAAATTCAAAAGAGCCGTTTAAACCATCCTCGCTTTATTGCTTCGGCCTTTGCTGCCGCGAATCATTTGTATATCGCCGGCGGTCATAACGGCGCCCAACGTCTCGACAGCGTGGAATTTGCCCTCATCGCCGCATCCGGACAGATCGGTCAGTGGCGCATGACCGCTGCTTTGCGGCAACCACGCAGTGCTGCTGCCATAGCCCATAACGATCAGTTTGTGTTTATCTTAGGTGGAATGAGCAACGATTCCCTACTCAATACAGTGGAATACACGCATATACACGCAAACGGCCAACTGGGCTTTATTGAGAAAACCACTGCAAAATAGTGCCTTCAAGATCTGGGTCTTGCCAGCCCGGTACTTTTAATGCATCATCAGCGGCATTCTGAATGTAAAATCCTGTAGGGAGGCAATAAACGTGTTGGATGTATTAACTTGGATGGTAACAGCAGTGTCCGTCGTCGCAGTGGTTTTGATGGGAATTTTGGTAGTACAAATTTACAATGAAGACCATCCCTTAAATCAAAACCGTAAAGACACAGACTAAACCACGTAGCTCTGTAAGCGAACACGGCGAGCGGAGGGCGTCCTGGTCGCAAATCGTTCAATGGGTGCTTAGCGATGCCGCTACCCTTGCACCTCCCAGCTCGCTGCGTCCCAGACGCAGTTCGCCGCCGTAGATATGCACAATGTCCTGCACTACGGACAATCCAATCCCATGCCCGTGCACACCCTGGTCAGCTCGTACACCTCTTTGAATAACTTGTTTGATTTTCCGATCCGGTATTCCTAATCCATCGTCCTCCACAACGATCAGTATACCGTTTTCTGCCAACGGATTAGTTGTATCAGCTTCTCCCAAGCTAGAAATGCGGATAGCCACTTTGGAGTCACACCACTTAAAAGCATTGTCCAGTAAGTTTCCGGCTACTTCCATAAGATCGCCTTCATCCCCATGAAATACCGCACCCGAAGTCACTTTCACTTCCGTTATAACTTTTTTGCGGTTGTACACTTTCATCAAACTGTTAATAATTTTATGGACAACCACATCGACGTTGACCGGTGCGACTAAAGGTGTTTTCCCTGCTGCGGCCGCCCGTTGCAGTTGGTATTCCGTAATTTGATTCATGCGATCCAGTTGATCCTGAACCACTTGTTTCAATTCCGGCAAGTCCGTAGTTTTTTCTATTGTGCTTTGTAATACGGCTAGTGGTGTTTTCAAACTGTGTGCCAAATCACCCAGGGTATGCCGATAACGCTCCAAGTGCTCCTGTTGATGCCCCAACAATGCATTGAGGTTGTCCGTCAACCCCTTAAGATCAACCGGATACTCCCTTTGCAACAGCATTTGTCGACCTTGCTCGATAGCGGACAATTCAGCCGCCGCAGACTGCAACGGCGCCAAACCCCATTTGATAATTCCACCTTGCACCAAAAGAAACAGTAACCCAACTGCACATAACCAACCCCATAAATTGTATCTGAACGCGCTGATTTTTTTTCTAAACACGGTTAGGTCTTCCGCTACGCTGTATACATAACGTTGCGGATTCAGACTGTCATCCCAGGCAACCCCATGACTCAACATAGCAAAGGCTTTACCGTTCTGTTGTGATGTTGAGTAGGAAAAGTATCGCTCATTGCGCTGCAAATCCGCGATAAAACCCAGCTCTCCTGTGGCCAACGAACTGGAACGCCAGACAGGAGTCTTATCGCCCACTTGGCTGATTTGTGCATACAATTCCGGGCCTGCCAAAAAATATAAAGCTTCCGGCACCGGATCCGGCATATAAACACCCTGTTCTTTGACTTCTGTGGTGGCAATAAGAGCGTAAATTTGACCCGCCAAGCGGTCTTTTAGCGCTTCTTCAGTGGTTGAATAATAAGCCCGCTCCAAGGTCAAACCCACGAGCCCGAAAAAACTGATCAATACAATACTTGCTACAATCAGTACCCGAGCAGTTAAAGAGGGCATGTCAACCTTCTTGTCGATTGGTTGAGGGTGCTAAGGCAAAACGGTATCCGCGTCCTCGCAAAGTCTCGATGGGGTTGTATTTATCCTCCGGATCCAATTTACGTCGCAGCCTTCCAACAAACACCTCAATAACATTGCTGTCCCGGTCAAAATCCTGGTCGTAAATATGCTCGGTTAATTGCAGCTTTGAAACGACTTGCCCTGCATTTAACATTAAATATTCCAGAACGCGGTACTCGTACGCCGTTAGCTCCAATTCATTGGAATCAACAGATACCTGTTGTGTAGACGAATTCAAAGTCACCGGACCACAAGTAATGACGGAATGAGACCACCCGGCTGAACGGCGCAACAAGGCTTTGAGCCGAGCTAACAATTCTTCTATGTGAAAGGGTTTAACCATGTAATCGTCACCACCGGCTTCCAAACCTTCCACTTTATCCTGCCAACGATTTCGCGCTGTTAATATCAGGACAGGAAAATTTTTCCCTGCGGTCCGCAATTTGGTGATCAAATCAATACCGGATAAATTAGGCAAACCCAAGTCGATTATGGCAACGTCTATAGGATACTCCGATCCCAGATAGAAGCCCTCTTCTCCATCCTTAGCCCGATCCACCGCATAGCCCGCATCTTCCAAATTGGACACTAACTGCTCGAGTAAGGGAATTTCGTCTTCAACAACCAATACACGCATGCCATATCCTTCTTGTGATTTGGGAAATTATACTAAAAACTGAGGCCGTTGTTCTTGTAATATGGTCATTCAACCCGGCAAATAAAAAGCCGTATCACGTGAGTGATACGGCCTGGATTCTCACGAAGAATCGAATACCTTAAAATTAAAGGCCGAGGACGAAATCCACTAATTTTTCGATATTTTCGTCAGATACTCGGGGAGAGTAAGGAGGCATGGGTGTAGGACCCCAGTTTCCTTTACCGCCGGTTTTAACTTTTTTCAAAAGCTCACCTTTAGCGCCCGCGTTGCCTTTGTATTTAGCCGCAACGTCTTTCCAAGCGGGACCAACAATTTTCTTATCTACACTGTGGCAAGCCAAACAACCACTTTTCTTAGCCAGATCCAAGTCCGCGGCAGCTATTCCGGAAAAGAACATCGCAGCCAGACCAATAACGAAAACTCGCATCGCCATCCTCCAAAATTACAAAAATTAATATTTGATTAAAATCAGAGCGAACTGTATCGCAGTTAGACTGAATACAAACTGAACAAAATGATCAAGAAGTAACCCGATCGTATGAGTCGGATTAGCGAGCAGATTAGATTTTTTATTGAATTACAATAGCTTGCTGTAGGGATTATGCAATCCCTACAATTTGTGAATTTTTCAGCTATCGCGCTTGTCTTTAAAGCGTTTCACATCCATTTCCCGGCCCATATGTACCACGCCTTCATGAACAGCGCCTTCGGCAATGGCCAAATATTGACTGCGAATGGTTCCAACCACGTGGGCAGTAGAAATTATTTCCATTTTTTCTCTGGCGACCACGTCACCTTCCACTTTTCCGGCAATTAGAATGTGATCGGCGATAACATTCCCCTGCCAATGGCCGGATTCGCCCACCACCAAGGTGCCCTCTATGTCACAGTCGCCCCTAACATGGCCTAGGATTAAATAGTGGCCACGACCACCGATGTTGCCTGAAAATTCGGCTTCTGCACCAAATGTAGTGGTAAATCCATCGGCTTTATCAAGCGTCCGGCGCCCTTTTGACTGCCCCAAATTAAGTGCTAACTCTTTCATTCTGGCGAATACCTTTGAAACACCAAACTGCAATTCGTACCGCCAAATCCAAAACTATTGGAAAGTACCGTTTGCAGATTTGCATTATCGATTCGTTTCACGGCTATTGGCATATTCTGTGCTTGTTCATCCAGTACATTTATGTGAGCGGATTCACAAATAAAGTCCTTTTCCAACATCAGTAACGAATAAATTGCTTCGTTTACGCCTGCCGCACCTAACGCATGCCCGGTCAATGATTTGGTGGAACTGATTTTCGGGATAGCGTCCCCAAACACTTCGGCAACTGCCTGCAATTCTTTAACGTCACCGATGGGTGTGCTGGTCCCGTGGGCATTAATATAATCGATAGGTGCATCTACATTCTGCAGCGCTTGCCTCATACAACGTATAGCCCCTTCTCCAGAAGGTTGTACCATGTCATAACCGTCGCAGGTAGCACCATACCCTACAACTTCCGCATATATTTTCGCACCGCGTTTTCTGGCGTGTTCCAATTCTTCCAATACCAGAACGCCTCCACCGCCGGAAATGACAAACCCGTCGCGGTCTGCATCAAATGCCCGTGAAGCCACACTGGGATTGTCGTTGTATTTGGAAGACAAGGCTCCCATGGCGTCAAACAACACTGTCAGACTCCAATGTACTTCTTCACCACCACCGGCAAAAATGATGTCCTGTTTTCCCATTTGAATCAGTTCATAACCATTGCCAATACAATGGGCACTGGTGGAACAGGCCGAACTGATGGAATAAGACACACCTTTGATTTTAAATGCCGTGCCCAAACACGCTGAGGTGGTACTGCCCATGGTACGTGGAACCATAAAGGGACCCACTTTACGCACACCTTTGGAGCGAAGAATATCGGCAGCTAAAACGGTATTTTCTGTGGAAGCACCACCGGAACCCACCACCAAGCCAGTGCGTTCATTAGAGACATGCTGAGTTTCCAGGCCGGCATCTTCAATGGCTTCTTGCATTGCCAAATAATTATATGCTGCCGCATCCCCCATAAAACGCAACAATTTTCGATCGATTAGTTCCGCAGTATTTAATTCGATTTTTCCGTGTACATGACTGCGAAACCCTAATTCTGCATATTCTTCACTGTGTGAAATGCCGGATCGCGTGTGATATAAAGAATCCGCGACCTCATTTTTATTATTGCCTATGCTGGAGACAACCCCCATGCCGGTAATTACAACGCGTTTCAATTGACTTTCCTTCTAAAATGCATCCGTTGATGTGAACAACCCAACCCGTAAATCCGTAGCGGCATATATTGGGTCACCATCCACTTCCATGACAGCGTCAGCGATCCCCATCACCAAACGCCGCATGATTACCCGCTTAATATCGATTCGATAGGTAATCAACTTATTTTTTGGCGTCACCTGCCCGGTAAATTTCACCTCGCCTGACCCTAAAGCCCGTCCCCGGCCTTCGCCTCCCAGCCACCCCAGGTAAAAACCCACCAATTGCCACATGGCGTCCACACCTAAACAACCGGGCATCACTGGATCACCTTGGAAATGGCACTCGAAAAACCAAAGATTCGGGTTTATATCCAATTCAGCTATGATCTGACCCTTGTTATATGCACCGCCGGTCTCATTAATACTGACGATACGGTCCAGCATTAGCATCGGAGGAGAAGGTAGTTGAGCGTTCCCCACCCCAAACAACTCTCCCCTGGCACAGCTTAATAACTCTTCGTAACTATAACTGTCTTTTTTCGGCATTATCTATAACACATTGTTAATTTTAATTTTTTCAGATTGTATTTAGCAATCCACCGGCGCATGAGAGACATGCGCGAGCTGGCTACAGTACCATAATAGGAATGGAATAACACCCCAGAGCCGCCTGAGGCGGGATTCTACCACTTTTTCTGCAATTTCTCGATTAATGAGAAGTGCCAGAGGGAGGCTGACTGTCGATGTCAGCAGGATCGGATCCCAAGCTTACCTCTTCCCCATCCCAAAACTTGTCGCCATCCGTATCCACAGCCACAGGATTGGTAAAATATTTTTTGACTTCTTCTGCATCACTTAATCCGTCGAAATCCGTGTCAATGAGCTGAGGATGCGTTCCTAAATGTATTTCCTCCTCATTACTAAGACCATCACCGTCCAAATCCTGGGAGACAGGAATGCTTTCCGGATCGGTAGGGTCTTTACCGTGACGTACTTCCACTCCATCGAAATAACCATCAGCATCCGTATCGCGCGCCAAGGGATTGGTTAAATATTCAACAATCTCCAGACCATCGGCCAAACCATCAGTATCCGTATCTATCCGTTGGGAATCGGTATGATGGATTCGGGCTTCATCAACATCACTGATGCCGTCTCCATCGCTGTCCACGGGTTGCACCGAAGCGCAATCCACCAGCAATAGCAGCATAGCTACGATGAGACAGGCATGCCTCTTGCGGCTCATGGTTGTAACACCGAAAATTCCTGCTCAGCTCTAGGACACACTACGACTGACTTCCAGTACATTGGGTAGATGTTCAATCTTGGTAAATACAGTACTGAGTTGTTCCACGTCACTGACCTCCGCTGTAAATTTCATGTAGGCCAGATGAGACTTTTTGTCGGTATGGGTATTCATTGACATCACATTTAAAGACGCATTCATTACGATGGACGTAATGTCGTGGAGCAAACCCGGCCGATCATAAGCACGTATCACCACGTCCACCAGGTACACACTATCGCTGGAACTACCCCAACTCACTTCGATAATGCGCTCTTTTTCTAATGATCGCAGCCGCAGTAAATTGCGACATTCGCTGCGATGGACTGTGACTCCCTGGCCTCTCGTGATGTAACCGCAAATGGCATCAAAGGGTACAGGTTTACAACAATTAGCCATCTTAGTAAGCAAATCCCCGACACCCATGATTTTAATATCACTTTGAGAGCCCGATTTGGATTTACGCTGCGGAAAATGGTGTGTCTGTTTTTGGAAGGGAGGAATACTTTCCTTCAGACTGTGTATAACCGTCGCCATGGTGACATCACCACGTCCTATCGCGGCATACAAATCATCTCGTTTGTTCAGTTTAAACCGTTGCAGCAACTTGTCGGTATCGGGAGCATGAATCGCCAGTCGATGCAGTTCTTTTTCAAACAGTAATTTACCCTCTTCCAGATTCTTGGAAAAATCCTGCTGTTTAAACCAACTTCTAATCTTGGCACGGGTCCTGGAACTGTTGACATAACCCAGATGTGGATTGAGCCAATCACGACTGGGCTTACTATGAGGAGAGGTAAGTATTTCCACTTGCTGGCCGTTTTGCAATTCCTGAGATATGGTAACAATTTTACCGTCCACTTTAGCACCACAATAATGATGCCCAACATCCGTATGTATGTGGTATGCAAAATCCAATGCAGTGGCGCCGCGAGGCAGATCCACAACTTTGCCTTTGGGCGTTAAAACGTATACCCTATCTTCAAATACTACCGCCTTGAAATCATCAATAAAGTCGGCTTCATCCGCTCCATCGTGATCCTCGTTTAACTCCAATAACTGTCTTAACCAAGCAATTTTCTCGTGATACTTAGCATCCTGACGGCCACCTTCCTTGTAACCCCAATGAGCTGCCACTCCGTATTCACAGTGTTGGTGCATATCGTAAGTTCGAATCTGTATTTCCAAAGTTTTATTGTCCGGCCCAATGACCGCTGTATGTAGCGATTGATACTCATTATCCTTGGGTGTCGCGATATAATCATCAAATTCACTTTTAATGGGACGCCAAATACTATGTACAATACCCAGTACTCCATAACAATCCGCTACAGAGTTAACCATCACCCGGGTGGCCCTGACATCAAAAAGATTTTCGAAATGCACCCCTTTGCGATGCATTTTTTTCCAAATGCTGTATATGTGTTTGGGCCTGCCGGTCACTTCTGCTTTGATGCCGGCAGAAACCAGCTCCTTGCGCAAAATATCAGTCACCTTGGCGATATAGGCTTCTCGATCCACCCGACGTTCCGCCAACATAGTAGCTACTTTCTGGTAAGCGCCTTCGTCCAGATAGCGAAAGCTCAGATCCTCCAGCTCCCACTTAATTTGCCATACACCCAATCGACTGGCCAGAGGCGCAAAAATATCCTGAGTTTCCTTCGCCAGGTGCACCCGCACCGGTTCGGCCACTAATTTTAAATTGCGCATAATATGTAAACGTTCGGCCAACTTAATCAGGACGACCCGAACATCTTCTGCCAATGCCAACAGCAGTTTGCGTACACTCTCCAATTGGCGCTTGTCATGGGATCTATCACTGGAGTGCAAATCATAGGCATCAACGATACGCATTTTGTCGATGCCACTCACCAGCCCCGCAACGTTATCGCCATACCGGGCTTGTATCTCTTCCAAGCTAATGGCAGAAACGTTCAATAATGCGTACAACAAAGTAGCCAGCTTGGTATCCCGGTCCATATGGATATGAGCCAGTATTTCCGTCACCATCAATCCGCGTAACAGTTCAGATTCGCCAAACAAGTGTTGTTGATGTTCTACTATTCCTTCCATAAGGGCGTAGACCTGAGTATAAAGAGCCGCCTCCTTGGTATCACCACCAGGATTAACGGTATTTAGCCAGGAAGGAAAATCGAATTGATCTAAAGATCCGGATTTTTTTGAAGAATGGCTGACCAATAAAGTGGTCCTTATCCAGGATTAGGTATTAACTACCATCCGTGTGGAAGTTTTTCATTGATCGTTATGGTTTTGTTTTCGATAGTTATATAACCACCAATACTCAGATCCTTTAGGATTCGACTCACCATTTCACGCGACGCTCCAACCATGCTGGCAATGTCTCTCTGAGTTAATTTTTGAGTGATGACCTGCACGCCATCGTGCGTTTCCGACATATCCAAGAGAGTTCGTGCGACCCTGCCGTAAACATCCATCAAAGCCAAGCTTTTCACGTTGTCGGTAAGGTTGCGTAAGCGCGCTGACAACCCTTTAATCACTTCCAGCGCAATACCTGGATTGGTTTTTAAACAGTCCTCAAATGCCGTTTTGGATAATACCGCCAATTTGCTGTCTTCCTGTGTCATTACGGAGGCAGACCGAGGAGACTCGTCCAGCAAGGCTAATTCGCCAAAATAATCGCCATCTTTGAGAATATTGATAATGATTTCCTTACCCTCATCATCGCTCAAATATACTTTTACTTTTCCGCTTAAAACGACATACATGGAATCAGAATCATCACCTTCAGATATGATGATGGTATTTCTGGGAAAACTTCGGATGGTTGCAAGCTCAGCGATCGCGTTACGATCAGCCTCAGGTAAACCTGAAAACAGAGATACATTACTCAACATTCCGCCACCCTCCATGCATTAACCTCTTCAGTCGTTGCCATTTGCCGTCTACCGTTACAATCCATAAGACCAAAAACCATCGGCTATTATAGAGGAATCTATTTTGCAATAGGAAATAAAATTGAAATAATTTTTCTAATCTGTTATTTGGATATTACACGTCGACGTTATCGTCTAACTATATAATCGATCAAGCCGGCTCTAAACACAAATCTGAAATAATGTGACGATTTCTGCCGCTATTTTTTGCTTGGTATAAAGCCCGATCCGCCATCTCAATTAAATCATCCGGAGACGCCAGCTCACTGGCAACCCGGCAGGCAATCCCCATGCTGATCGTGACACAGTCCGACACCGGTGAAAATTCGTGAGGAATACGCATTTCATTTACCACTTTCTGTAGCTGAGTTGCAATTTTTGTTGCCCCATCTATGTCTGTGTTGGGTAATACTACAGAAAACTCTTCCCCCCCATAACGCGCCACCAAATCAGCAGGCCGATGTACCGCCTGTTGCAAACATTTGGCAACACGGCAAATGCAATCATCACCCCGTAAATGGCCATAGTTGTCGTTATAGTTTTTGAAATAGTCGATATCAATCAGCAACAATGAAATGGGATTTTTTTCCCGAAAAGAGCGTAAACACTCTTTGCGGATAAAGGTATCAAATCGTCGGCGGTTCGCAATGCCGGTTAAACCATCCTGGCAGGTTAACTTTTGCAATTCCGCATTACTGATTTCCAGTTGTTTTTGCAAATGTCCCAGCTCTTCAAAAGCCGCATCTCTTTCGCATTGAATCAGGTAATTCTTAGTATGAGCTCTTATCCGGGCAATCAGCTCGATTTTATCCGGTAGTTTTACCAAATAGTCACTGGCACCCCGCTCGAAGGCCAAACTTTTATCGTGCGGATCTTCCTTGGTGGAGAGAATAATGACGGGCACGTTTTCCAATTGTTCGATCTGACGGTATTTTCGAATCAAGGCATAACCATCGTCACCCGGCATGATCAAATCTTGTAGAATGATGGTCGGTCTGACCGAGATGGCCGTTTGAATGGCTTTTGAGGAATCGCTACAGGAATGAAAGATGATGTCTTTTTCATTTACCAGCATGCGCCGAATCGCTTCGACTACCATGGGCTGGTCATCTACTAACAGGACTACAGAAATTTTATCTGTCGTTGACTTCACTATCATTATAATGTCGTATTCGCCTAAATCTCCAGTCTGTCCCTGATACAAATTCCCGCTGTTACTTCATTATCCATAGGTCTGGCCATATAGTATAGCTGTTTCTGCGCTTTCCTACGGAATTACTCCAATTTTCGCTCGGTTTTTATTAATTCACCATATTTTTCATAGAGTTAACAAAAAAGCCCATACCGTTAAAAATAGTCCAAAAGAAAAATGTAGGAAATCCGCGTAAGTACCCCCCCCTTCATTTGACTTACAAAGTGTACAGCGTAATTTACAGTCCAACCGGTGCCCCGATGAGATCCTTTACAGCCTCTATCAGCAACTTATCTTGGAAGCTACCTTTGGCAATGTAGTAGTCAGCACCGGCCTGCAAACCCCGTACTCGATCCTCGCTGCGATCCTTGTAGGAAATAATCATCACCGGTATTTTTTGTAAACGCGTATCGGCTTTCAGCGATTGCACCAGTTCAATTCCATCCATACGCGGCATATCCACATCGGTTATCACCAAATCAAATCTGGAACGCCTTAAGGTATTCCACCCATCCACACCGTCCACAGCTAATTCGACCTCATAACCCACTGCTATCAGCAGATTCTTCACCAACTCACGCACCGTTAAAGAATCATCCACAAACAAAATTCGTTTGCGTGCCGGAAGATAGCTCGAATACTTTTCTACGGAAAACGGCGCACCCGAGGCTCTATGAATCGTCACCTCGGTGGACCGAAAAAAATCATCCATATCGATGATCAATATGGGTCTGCCTTGTTCTGATAGAGCAGCAGCGGTAACGTCCTGGATCTTGCCAAGACAGGGATCTAAGTTTTGCACGGACAACTCTTTCTGTCCTAACAGGCGCTCCACCAAAACACCGTATAAGTTGTGACCTTGACCGATGACCACAATGTGTAAATCATCGCTGCCATAAAAAGTTGAATCCAATTCCAACACCGCAGACGCCGGCACTACATCAATGACTTGATCATTCAGCATCACGCACTGGCGACCCTCCTGCGTTTTGAGCTCGGTGGCAGCTACCGTCATCAAACGAGTAACGCGGGATAAAGGAAAAGCATATAACTCTCCCGCTATTTCAGCCACCACTGCCGATATCACCGATTTGGTCAGAGGTATTTGAATGGAAACCTTCATCCCTTTGTCGGTAACGCTGGTAGTCGCCAAAGTTCCCTTCAGATCATGAATAATGGCTCGAACAACATCCAAGCCCACCCCCCTGCCCGATATCTCTGTTACCTCGCCTCTGGTACTGAAATTGGGCAAATACATAAATTCATACAGTTCGGCTTCGCTCATTTCCTCTAAAATTTCACCAGAGGACAATCCCTTACTTAAAATATTTTGCTTCAACAACGATAAGTCCACCCCCTGCCCATCGTCTTCCACAGAAACGTGCAGTACGGCACCTATGTGTCCTGCCTTGATATTCACCTTGCCTTCGGAATTTTTGTTTTTTTGCTGCCTGTCTTGAGGATGCTCTATACCGTGGTCAATCGCGTTTCGTACTAAATGTGTCAATGGGGACTTTATTTTCTCCAAGATTTCTCTGTCCACTGGTGTATCCAAACCCTGGATCGTCAATTTAACTTTTTTCCCCAAGGACCGCGCTAAATCTCTTGCTGTTCGCTCTAGTCCCTGAACACTATCGGAAAAAGGGCGCATGCGAGTGGACACCAATTCATTGTAGACACGGCTGGACAAGTAGCCACTCTTTCGATCAAACTCTTCCAGATCCTCAATCCGTTCACTAAGTGTATTACGACACTCAATAAGCTTCATTTGAGCTTCCAACAGCAAAGCCATATTACGTTCAGATACCCGATCAACCTGTAAACCATCACGTAGTTTATCCATAACGGTCGAAACTTCACCGTAGCGCTTTCGTAATTGCTGCATGGCATTGGACACAGGCCTGATTCTTTGAGTCTCTATGAGCAATTCACTGGACAACCCCATGAGCTTGGTCAACCGGTCTGCGTTTATTCTTAGTAACTTTTCCGGCGCCCGCGAGGGTGTTTCAGAACGCGAACCCAATTTTGCAGCTACCGTCGTCGCTACTTTGACTGCGGTCGTTTGAGTTTTATTCTTTTGTGTTTTTGTCTTTTGGGTGTTGGACTTCTTGGGATTCACTTTGGGATTGGTTTTAGCTTTTGCTTTCGAGCTTTTTTTGGTCCCGACTTTGGTTAACGCCACACTATCGCCGGACTTAATGCTTCGGTATACAGAATCCAGTTGACAGTCCAGTTCTGCCAGTTGCGGTTCAAGTGATTGCAGCTTAGACACTAACTCATCTTGAGAATCGGAAACAAGATTCATCAAATCCACCGCTTGCAGTAACACATCAATACTTTCGCTGCTTAGCTGCGTCCGATCCTTCATAGCGACAACAAAACAATCCTCCATTTTATGAGCAATATTAACCAGCTCATCCAGACCGATAATCCTGGCTGCCCCTTTAATGGAATGAGAGGCACGCATCAATTTTTCCATATTGGATTTTGAATATGGCGTATCCTCCAAACCGATCAGCCCCTGGGACAGAACTCCGGTTTGGTTTTCCAATTCCAGGCAAAACAACTCCTGCATGGAGTATTCGGACAAGTCCTTATTCATAAACACCACTTATGTGATCACGGATATTGGCAGCAAGCGCGGACTCGTCCAATAATAAACAGGGTCGGTTGGCAACATCCATGGTTCCCTTTAATAAGGCGGTATTTATAGTGGCGCTCTCCACCGTCTTTAGGTTGGCCGAATCCACCCTATACACACCGCCAATTTCATTGGTTTGAAATACATAGTTTGAACCATAGAAAGATACCAGCATATTCCTGTCTGTCTGGGTTGACTTAAATTCATTCAATCCAAGAAAGCGACTTAAACACACCGAAACATAGAGTACCCCGCTGACGTTGGTCAGCTTTAAACCGGACTCAGCTGTTTTATGCGGTATTTTATGAGTGTAGCCTACCGGGCTGATTTGAGAATAAATGAGTGTCGGCAAGGCTAACCAAACATCACCCAGCCTGAACGTCAGAATCGATAAATCCGTTTTATCGATTTCTTTTTTGATTTGGGCAATCTGATCCGTCCAATAAGCCAGCTCCCCGTCCATCACTGCCTTTTCAAACAGGGTTCTACCGGCTTTTTTAAACACATCGCAATTGCGACAATGAATAACCTGTGCGAGTTTGTCACAGCGCGGTTGGTGGTGAGTGCCCCATACACCAACGGTTGACCAGCAGTTGGTAGTAACGCTCGGGTCTTCCGACATGGTTATCCCCTTTTGCTAGGTGCTACACCCAACTTCAATCAGACAATGATATTCAACTGCTGTTGGAGCTGCGATTTCTAACCCGATTGACCCGACGACTGTAGGCCATGACAGCATCATGGTCGCCATACTTTTTCGAGATCCCTAATGCCAGCGACAAAGCCGCTTCGTGGTTGGGGTCCAAATAAATGGCCTTTTTTAAATTTTTCATCGCCAATTCATCTTCGCCCTGAAAATTCTTAATCAAACCTAACAGGTAATAGGCTTGGGCGCTCTCCGGTGTGTGCTGCAAAAATTCCTGGCATACACCACCTGCTTCAATGTAGCGACCTTGGTACACCATGCGCTCTGCGGGCAATAAGGACCGAAGCTTGGGTTTATCCGGCTTTGGTGTTTTTGTCAGCGGCTGCGCACTGGAAGAAATAGAATCAATTATTTTAGCCCAATCTCGCTCACGAATTTGATTGCCTCTGCTCTTCAGAAAAGCCCTACATGAGCCGTTTTTCTTAAAAGCAAAAGCGTTGTGATCGGGAAGTTGACTAAATTGTTCAGAAGAAACCAATGCGGACTCCGCGTGCCCCACAAACATCAACCCTTGATCCATCAAACAGTGGTAAAGCTTGTTAATAATGGTTTTCTGGTCATCCCGATCAAAATAAATCAAACCGTTTCTGCAAAACACCACGTCATAAAATTGCTCTTTCAATGAATCCGTTAATAAATTTCCGGTAGAAAAATTCACTTGTTTTTTGATCAAACTGACCAGGTGATATCCATCTTCGCGTTGAAAAAAATAATTGCGGATCAAGCTGGGATCCACGTCCCGGAAAGAGTTTTTGGAATAACAACCCGCAAGGGCGGTATTGACCGAACGACGGCTAATATCAATAGCATCGATGTGAACCAGCTCAGCCGGAATACCGGCCTCTCGCAGCGTGATAGCCACAGAATAAGGCTCTTCACCGCTGGAACAGGGCACACTGAGAATGCGGACAGGTCTGAATGCAGAACATTGTGGTAAAAGCTCGCTGACAACATGATTCGCCAAGGCCTGGAATTGGGCCTGATTACGAAAAAACCAGGTTTCTGTAACAACAATTTCCTCAATAAGGCGTTTTAATTCCGTGTCACTGCTCTGGATCAGGCGTGAATATACATTGATGGTGTCAATTTTATGCAAAGCCATACAATGGGTCACTGCTCGACGAATGCTGGACTCACCAATGGAACCGGGGTTTAAACCGATTTTCGTTTTTAATAAATCGACTATAACTTCCATGACTGCAACTGTTTCTGCACGGCGACGGGCAAAACCCGCCGCACTAAATTTGATTTTCTCGAATTATACACTGACTCATTTCTTTACAACAAACTTGGACACCGCAGACTGCAAGGAATAAGCGGCACCGTTTAAGGCCTCAATGGCAAAAGTGGATTGCTGTATCGACGCCACGGCTTGCTGGGCTGATTCGTTAAGCTGGGACATAGCCTGTTTGATTTGCTGTGCCCCCTGAGACTGAAAATGCATACCTTGTTGCACATTTTCAAATTTTGGCGTTACGGTCTGTACTTCTTCAATTATTTGCGCCAGTTGTGTCGCAACCTGATTCACATCCTCAACGCTGGTACGCACTTGGTGGGAAAAATTTTCCATACTCAACACCCCCGAGGATACTGCGGTTTGCATCTCACGCACCATCTGCTCAATATCCAAGGTAGCCACTGCGGTTTGATCCGCGAGACGGCGAATTTCAGTGGCCACGACTGAGAATCCCAGGCCATATTCACCCGCTTTTTCTGCTTCTATGGCGGCATTTAAGGACAAGAGATTGGTCTGATCCGCCACCTTGGTTATAGTAGTGACTACGCTATTGATGTTCTTGGCTTTTTCATTAATGATCTCAAATTTGGAAGCAATGGAGCCTGCCGCATCAACAATCTGTTGCATTGTGGTCTCCATTCGTCCCAACTCATCGTGTCCATGAGCTGCTGAATTCCGGGTGCGTTCCGCTACCTCCCCTACTTCATCCATGGCGTTGACCAATTCCTTGGTGGTGGTATAAATAGCGGTGGCGGTATTGGTGATTTGATTGGTGGTAGCGGCTTGCTCCGACACCGCTTGTTCCTGTTGTTTTGCTGTGGCACTCATTTCCGTCGCCGATGTGGTTACTTGCAAGCCTGAACGTTGTACTTGGGAAACCAGAGAATTGAGATTACCCACCATAAGTTGAACACCACTGGCCAGTTTACCAATGGCATCTTCGCCGGTTACCTTGACCACCCCGGTTAAATCCCCTCCGGCAGCCCGGCTCACCACATTGAGAATATTGTCGACCTTGTTTTCCAGAATCTCCACCTCACTGCGCTTCTGCTCGATGGAATCCCGGGTATTGTCGATCATAATTTGTAATCCGCCGGCCAGTTCACCGATTGCATCTTCGCCGCTGATTTTAATACGCTTACTAAAATCACCTTCGGTTACCCGACTAACCACACTTAATAACTGATCCACTTTCATGCGCAAGTCTTCCGCCGCTTCATGCTCTCGCGCGGTGATGGCGTTGACATTGTCGGCCATATGGTTAAAAGAACTGGCCAATTCACCAATTTCATCGTTGGAGGCTACTCGCGCTCGGACCTGACTATCACCTTGTGCCCGTTTGTTCACAACCCCAATCAGCATGGTGAGCGGGTTGATAATCCAGGTTTTCAACAAAAAATTCACCAGAATCAAACCAATAATAAAAAACAAAAGATTGAAGATGACACTGGTCCAACCTTCTTTACGCACCGCATGGTCCACGTTTTCCAAGGAATAACTGACACGAATTGCACCATTGATGCTGCCGGAAGGGACGTTATGGCACTTGAGGCAATTGACGCCGCGGGTGTTTTCCGTTGCCCGAAACGGCGTTAACACCGTTAGACGCCGGGGTTCTTTGGTTTCGTCAATTTGCTGAATTTCTTCTCCCAACAAAGCGCGTCGATCCAGCTCATCTTGGGGCTGTTCCTCGGGATAACCGGGCCCGAATTGCCCCTGTACCGGTTCACCGCGGACGACACGCGCTTCCAGCACCTCCGAACGGGCCAGCATTTTATTGCGCAAAATACTACGCTGATCCATCGTGCCTGTAAGCATCATGGTATTAAGGCTGTCGAAATAGAGGGTGGTAATTTCGTAAACTTGGTTACGCGTGGCCTCCATCAAACGATCACGTTCGTGGGTCACAGCGAAAAAAGTCACAATAAACAAAACCAGCAGGAAGGTCATCCCCACTGTCACATTTACTTTAGAACGTAAAGACAGGGAAAACTTGGCAGATTTTGTCACCATAAAAACCGAATTTTGTTCTTTTTGGGTTACGCAACAGGCTATCACTATAGCCTAAATATGCGATAGGACAAAATCCGCCGATTTTCCCGCGCCGAAAAAATGGCATTACGACAGAGAGTTAATCTCCGCCCCATTTCAATTACTTTTTATATGGTTAATTGCCGCCGGGAGTAAGACACAACATTATGCAATCCCCTTCCAATTTAACTGCAAACCGCTGCGCACAACCCACATCCGGTCCTTTAGCTTCCCCATCATCCAAACCTAAAACCCAGTTATGCAGGGGGCAGGTTACGCTTCGTCCATGCACTATGCCTTGGGACAACTTCCCCCCTTTGTGAGGACATTGGTCGCGTAAGGCAAACACCTCGTCCTTGCTGTTTCTAAATATGGCAATATCACCCTCATCGGTGTTGATGACACGTGCACCCAGCATGGGTATGTCATCCAGTTTTCCCACGTATATCCAATCCAATTTTTCTTCAGCATACATCTTTGATTTCACCCTAATTTCATCAATGGTACGAATTCCTGAGTCTCTACCCCACCGCCGGCGCGCTCCGACCAAGGATCTTTTTGTACTATCCTTTGTGACTCCAGAAAGCGCTCTGCCAGGGCCTTTCGCGTAGCTGCATCATCCACCACCTGCTGTTTCACAAAGCTCAAACCTACTCGCTCTATCCAGGGTGCGGTGCGTTCCAGGTAATTGGCATTTTCCCTGTACAATTGGATGAAAGCACTGCAATACTCCATCACTTCCGCTTCGGTTTGTACTTTACACAGCAAATCCGTGGCCCGAACTTTCACCCCTCCATTACCACCCACATGAAGCTCCCAGCCGGACTCCACCGCCACCACCCCAAAGTCCTTGATGGTGGCTTCAGCGCAATTACGGGGACAACCGGAAACCGCCATCTTAAACTTATGAGGCATCCAGGAACCCCAGCTCATGCGTTCCAACTCAACCCCCATAGTGGTGGAATCCTGAGTACCAAAACGACACCATTGACTGCCCACACAGGTTTTCACGGTTCTAAGGGCCTTGCCATAAGCGTGTCCCGAAACCATTCCTGCGGCGTTGAGATCCGCCCACACCGCTGTGAGCTGTTCCTTGGGGACCCCAAACAAATCGATACGCTGCCCCCCGGTAACCTTCACTTCCGGTATCTTAAACTTATCCACCACATCGGCGATGGCGCGCAATTCGGTGGGATTGGTCAGTCCACCCCACATTCTGGGTACCACGGAAAAGGTACCGTCTTTTTGGATATTGGCATGGGCTCTTTCGTTAATAAATCGAGATTGAGGATCGTCCTTTGCTTCCGCCGGCCAGTAAGCCAGTACATAATAATTTATTGCCGGCCGACACGTGGCACAACCATCAGGCGTCTTCCATTCCAGGAAATCCATTACCTGGCGCACTGATGTCAAATGCTGCGCTCGAATGCTGTTGCGCAAAGCTTCATGGGTGAACTCTGTACATTTACATACCGCTTTTTCTTTCGGAGCAGCCGAGTAATCCCCGCCAAGGGTTGAAGCCAGGATCTGTTCCACTAATCCGGTACAGGAACCGCAGGAGCCGGATGCTTTGGTGTGCGCCCGAACATCATCCACAGTAAATAAGCCCTTCTCTACAATGCTGTTAACAATCGTCCCTTTGCACACACCATTACAGCCACAAACTTCCATGGAATCATCCATAGCCATGGCCGCATTTTTTCCGCCATGCCCCGAATCACCCAAGTGCGACTGCCCCAACATGAGTTGCTGCCGAAAATCGCTGACATCGGTTCCATCACGCATTAGTTGAAAATACCAGGCACCGTCTATGGTATCGCCATATAAGACCGCACCTGACAGTTTGTTATTTTTCAAAATGAGCTTCTTATAGACCCCGGCTGCCGCATCCTGCATTACAATGGACTCAGTGCTGTCGTCACCGGTAAAATCACCGGCAGAAAACAAATCCACACCGGTTACTTTGAGCTTTGTGGACGTTAAAGATCCGATGTAACGAGAGTAACCCAGATTCGCCAGATGATTGGCACAGACTTTAGCCTGTTCAAATAAAGGAGCAACCAATCCATAGGTGGCACCACGATGCTGCACACATTCTCCGACTGCATAAACGCGCGGATCAAATGTTTGCATGGTGTCATTAACCACAACACCTCGATCACAATAAATCCCGGCACTCTGCGCCAAGCTGATATTGGGGCGAATACCCACTGCCATAACAACCAAGTCAGCCGCAATTTCTGAACCGTCGGTAAAACGAACTCCTTTAACCCGGTATTCGCCAACGATAGCTGCTGTTTGTGTTGCGGTTAAAAATTGCAGGCCTTGTTGTTGCAGGTGCTTTTGTAACATTGCCCCGGCCTGTTCATCCAGCTGCCGCTCCATGATGGTCTGCTCCAAATGTACCACGGTAACATGCATGCCCTGACGCATTAAGCCATGTGCCGCCTCCAAACCCAGCAATCCGGCACCGATAACAACGGCATGCTTATAGGTCTTTGAGTAATCCATCATATTCAAAACATCTTTAATGTCTCGAAAAGTAAGCACCCCGGGTAAATCATGACCGGGCATAGGGATGACAAACGGGGTTGAACCGGTAGCCAGCAGCAAACGATCGTAGTCGTAGGCACGGCCGTCAGCACCGATCACCGCCCGTTGTTTGCGATCAATGCGATCGATCCGGGTTCCCTTATGTAAGGTGACATTATTGTCTTTATACCATTGCTCCGTATTGAGTATGATATCGTCAATTTGTTTTTCTCCGGACAATACCGGCGACAACAGAATGCGATTGTAATTACCGTAAGGCTCTTCACCAAATACACTGATATCATATTGATCCGGCGCGAGACTGAGCAATTCCTCTATGGTCCTCATCCCCGCCATGCCGTTGCCGACCAGCACCAGTTTTTCTTTCATGTACACTCCCCTGCAATGGAATCTGCGGCAACTCAATCAATCCGAGTTACCTTACTTTATCTCTAGTGGGAGCAACCCTTGTGCCACCTTCTCAATAGACAATTTTTCACGTAATTACAGTACGTTAAGAGATTTTCTTCAATCCAGGGATTTACATGGAGTGCACCAGTAAAGTGCACCGATTGTGGCGCTGCTCCAGGATGGAGCCGTAGGAAAGCCAATAAAAACGGAAACCGTATCTGATAAAGAAATGACAATACGCTAAGACTGAGGTGATAAGCATTTGCTTATTGGCATCTACCATGACTACAGCCCCTAATACAGGGAAAAAGCAATAACAACGAGCAATAACAATGGAGGCCTGCCGATGTTCAACAAACGTGGTTTCGTCATAACGATATTATTAGCATTCTGCCAACACAACAGCTACGCTGAAGTCGCGGAGACAGCGTTCATGGCAACAGAGAAAACCGATGTGTACTACATCTTATTAGGCTTTATACCGGAAACATCATCGCAAATAGAGTTGAAGGCTCCGGCGATTGCAGAGAACAAAGCCGTAGTCCCCATTAACATAAAAACTCAATTACCAAATCCTACGCGGGTCAGCATTATTGCAGACAATAACACCCACCCATTGGTAGCGGTGTTTGACTCCAGCGGCTTTACCAGTGATTCAGACAGTCACTTACATATAAGTACCCGGATTAAACTGGAACGCGCCTCAACCATAACTGTGATTGTTGAAACAAGCGATGGGGCATATACGGCATCAACCCATGTGAAAGTGACCAGCTCCGGTGGGTGTTGATTGGATGGTGTCTTGAAATCAGCGGTTAGGATGGCGGTCAACTGGACCGTGTGGCAGCACATTTGGCCCACGGGGGCACAAAAATCGTGCCCCCGTATCAACAAAGTATCATTTTATTGAACCACTACCACGATACTGTCGGACTTGGTACCGCGGGTTACTACCACTTCAGCTATCCCCGCAGCTATGGCGGTAATGGTCCCTTTTGTAGGACCTGTATTATTATCGATCCTAATTACCTCTGCCTGGGTGGGTAAGGTTTGCACGACCCATGTACTGTCCGCATCCACGCCAACCGTATTGTCAGTGGTATCATTGCGGTAATGAGCAATGAGATCTAATTGATAAGTAGCATTAAGACTCAACGACAAATAGTGCGTAGCAATATTGCTGCGGTCTATTTCCACGTAAACCAATTGCGTTTCACCGTCCACTGTCATAACCGCCGGCACAGAGGTGACACCCCCACAAGAGGCGGTGATATTGCTATCGCCACCCGAAATCCCCGTTACCATCCCGGTAGAAGAAACCGTGGCGATACTCGGCTGAGCACTGTTCCAGCTGACATTTTGAGTAATGTCTTCAGTCACACCGGCAAACACGCCTTTAGCAAGAAGATCCTGAGTGGTGTCCACGGCCAGGGTTGCGGTGGCAGGGCTCACTTGAATAGTACTCGGGCCACCGGATGCATTAATGGATAAATTGCCACTGGCAGTACCACTGAGGCTGGCGGTAATTTGATAAGATGCAGCAGCAGTGGCTTGCGAAGTCCCAAGCAAACCTTTACTTCCCACAGCGTTACTCACCCGTATATTGGCTTGATCACCAACACTGACACTCCAAACCGCTTTATTGGTAACCAAGCGGATGGAGTCAGAATAAGTTGCGACCGCATCCAATTGCACGTTGCGACACACATCCACACTTAAGGGAGGCGTGGAAATTGCCGATCCATTTTGTCGAAAAGCAATCGCAGGTGCTGTTGCCGCAGAGACATTGATATCTTGAGTACCAACCAGAGTGCTCAATTTTGCCGTGATTGTAGCCACTCCTGCATTGGCTCCCGTGGTCAGTAACCCACTACTGTTGACAGTGGCAATGGAGGAACTGGAACTCCAGGTCACTTTGTCTGAAATAACCACGGAAGTACCATTGACTGTATGACCTGTTGCTATTAATGGCTCAGTATCGTTAATCGATAAATAAACCGAACCGGCCGGGCTTTCAGTAACCGTATTTTGTGGTGCAATAGTAATACTGGTAATACCCAACTGATCCAGCAATACACTCTGCCCAAAGCTTTGTGTATCGCCTTCGTTGTCACAAGCCGCTAAAGAAAGTACGGCAACAATAATTGCAAAGCTTCTAGAAATCAAAACGAATACCCAAACTCAGTTCTTTAATGTTAATCACTTCATCACTCATCAAACGACCGTATTCAATGGTGATGTAGGCATTTTGATAGGCCTGTAGTTTCTCTTCCGCACCAATGGCAAAGGCGATATCTTGGGTATCAATGGAATCACTGGTGACTCCCGTATAGACCAAACGCGTTTCTATCTGTCCTGCCAACACATATATGCGAACCCGATTCTGGACATCCGAATCCAAGCGCAAGAAATAACCTATCATCTTTTCTATTTCAAGATCTCGGCCTCCGACCGAGTCGTTACCACTATCATAGTATTGCAGTTCCAGTGCAATTTTATCCCAAAAATAATAGCCTCCCTTGAGTTTGGTCATTTTGGGCTTAAATTCCGTGCCGTAAATATCAACTGTGTTACGCACATAATCGAGCTCAATATAAGGTCGGGAGTTGTTACCTGCCGCCATGATGGGAGAACTGAGAAACAATAGGATCAGCACCCATCCCTTCATTTTAATTAACTTCATTTTCACCTGCACAATCAATAAGTTACAATTCTGTTTTAGAAATAACAGCAGCGGTATCGCATTATATCATGCTTTCCCCGGGAGATATCATAGCGATTGCAGTTGTTCCCGGCTTAGAATAAACACCCCATGACCACCATGGGAAAACTCCGGCCAGGTAAAATCCAGTTGGGGGTATTGCTCCAGCAACTCAGGATAGCTGTTGCCCACCTCTACCACCAGAATGCCTTCGGGTTTAAGTAATCGGGCGGCATCGCTGAGTATGCGTTTCACAATATCCAAACCATCGCCCCCTGCAGCCAGTGCCAAACCGGGTTCGTGTCGAAATTCTTCCGTGAGGGCCTCCATATCCTGTCGATTCACGTAGGGAGGATTGCTGACAATGACATCAAATTCCCCTTCCAGGGCGGCAAATACATCCGATTCCTGTAAGCGCACTTGATCCCTCATGTCATAGCGGTCAATATTGATGCGGGCGACTTCCAATGCCTCAGCGCTGATATCCGTCCCAACCACCGCCGCATCGGGAAATGCTTGCGCACAGGCAATGGCGATACAGGCCGATCCGGTACATAAATCCAGAATATCCTCTACCCGTGATGAGTTTATCCAGGGCTCAAAACCATCATGGATCAACTCTGCGATGGGTGAACGGGGAATAAGCACGCGTTGATCCACATAAAAAGCCAATCCGGCAAACCAGGCTTCGTGAGTCAAATACGGTGCGGGTAATCGAGTTTCCACTCGCTGACACAGCAAATCCAATACCTGCTTGCGTTCTGCCAAACTCAGGTGGCTGTTAAGCATGTATGCAGGAATGTCATGAGGAAGATGTAGAGCAAATCTTACCAGTGAATAGGCCTCGTCCAGAGCGTTATCCGTGCCATGACCGTAACTTAAACCGGCTTCATTAAAACGGCTGGCGCCCCAGCGTACCATATCGCCCATAGTGGTCAGCGTCTCGAGTTCGTCTCCGGACATTTTCATTGTCATTATCCTACAATTAAAGTTGTGGAATTTTAACATTGCCACTGCTTAGAACCTAGGCCGACGTCGCAAGCTGTGAACCCTGCCCAATTTTTGCCGAGAATCAATAGGTACACCTGACACTTGAAATCGCTTTGGGTAACGCTATTATATGCGCTTGTTTGATGCGACCGAGGAACTGCAACTACTAATGGCTCAATATATATACACGATGAACGATGTGGGCAAAATCGTTCCACCCAAGCGAGAAATTTTAAAAAATATTTCTTTGTCTTTTTTCCCCGGCGCCAAAATCGGTGTATTAGGCTTAAACGGTTCGGGAAAATCCAGCTTGTTGCGTATCATGGCCGGAATCGATACCGACATTTTGGGCGAAGCCCGCCCCCAAACCGGTATAAAAGTAGGATATCTACCCCAGGAACCGGAACTGGACCAAAATAAGGATGTGCGCGCCAATGTGGAGGACGGCATCCGGGAAATTAAAGGATTGGTGGACCGCTTTAACGAGATCAGCATGAAGTTTGCCGAACCCATGTCTGACGATGAAATGAATGCGCTTTTAGAAGAACAAGGCAAACTACAGGACGCTATTGACGCCGCAGGCGCCTGGGAATTGGATCGCACCTTGGAAATTGCCGCCGATGCCTTACGCCTGCCCCCCTGGGAGGCCAGTGTGGCAAATTTGTCCGGTGGAGAAAAACGCCGCGTCGCCCTATGCAAACTGTTACTCTCCAAACCCGATATGCTCCTGTTGGACGAACCCACCAACCACTTGGATGCCGAATCGGTAGCGTGGCTGGAGCGCTTCCTACACGATTACAGCGGCACGGTTGTCGCTGTAACCCATGACCGTTATTTTCTCGACAATGTGGCAGGCTGGATTTTGGAACTGGATCGCGGCCACGGCATACCCTGGGAGGGCAACTATTCCTCCTGGTTGGAACAAAAAGAAAAACGACTGGAAGTCGAGGAACGTCAGGAAAACGCCCGCATCAAAGCGATGAAGGCCGAGTTGGAATGGGTACGCTCCAATCCCAAGGGTCGCCACGCCAAAAGCAAAGCCCGTCTGGCTCGATTCGAAGACCTTGCCAATCAAGATTTCCAAAAACGCAATCAAACCAATGAACTGTTTATTCCTCCCGGTCCCCGCCTAGGCGATCTGGTCATTGAAGCCAAGGATCTTAAAAAAGGATTTGGCGACCAACTTCTGGTGGAAGGACTCACGTTTAATCTCCCCAAAGGCGGAATCGTGGGTGTTATTGGGCCTAACGGTGCAGGTAAAACCACCCTGTTCCGTATGCTCACCGGACAGGAGCATCCTGACGGCGGCGAGCTTCGCATCGGCGAGACGGTCAAGATCGCTTATGTGGACCAATCCCGCGATTCCCTGGCGGCCGACAAAACCGTGTGGGAAGAAATCTCCGAAGGCCATGACAATATGTTGGTGGGCAATCTGGAGATCAATTCCAGAGCCTATGTCAGCCGCTTCAATTTCAAAGGTACGGATCAACAAAAACGCGTGGGCGATCTGTCCGGCGGTGAAAGAAACCGCGTCCACCTGGCTAAATTGTTGGCATCCGGTGGCAACCTGCTGCTGTTGGACGAACCCACCAATGACCTGGATGTGGAAACCCTGCGTGCATTGGAAGAAGCATTATTGGAATTTCCGGGCTGTGCAGTGGTTATTTCCCATGATCGCTGGTTTCTAGATCGTATTGCCACACATATTCTGGCTTTTGAAGGGGATAGCCAGGTGACCTGGTTTGTAGGCAACTACGCGGACTATGAAGAAGACCGTAAAAAACGTCTGGGAGTGGACTCGGATCAACCGCACCGGATTAGATACAAAAAACTGACGAGCTAAGAGAATGCGTATTGCATAAAACCCGGTGGTGACAAACCACCGGTTTTATCGCTCATAAATGACAACTATTCAAAATCATCCAAGGACATAAACGGACGTTTACCGGTGTCATCGAAACCCAAATCATCCTTTTCCATCTCATCGTAAGGCCCCGACCAATCCTCCGGTTGCTCTACAGCCTCTGCAACCAAGCCCTCCCAGCTATCTAAATCCAACTCGTCGATATCGCCACCGAAATACTGAATTTCGACCTGGTTTTCTTCTTCGTCCATAGCCACGACTTCAAAAACCAAACCTTGGTGATTGCGATACCATTGTCCTACTGCAGGTGCCAACTCGGGTAACATGGTCCCTCCTATTCCACAGACTCAAGAATCGGTCAAAAAGGTGTGTCTATTTGGAACCTCTGATTAAACTCCGTGTTTAGCAAGGAGAATCTTCAAACTCACCCAAGATTAATCAGAGGTTTCTTAAAAGATAGCACTAAATAAAGCTTACATTCGCTGCAAAATATCAATATTTTGTGTGACAAAGTGCCGACCGCACCAAAACGCCCTAGTTGGGAAAAACCCCCGTCGAAAGATACCGGTCACCACGGTCACAAATAATCACGACAATCACTGCACTCTCCACCTCCTGCGACAAAGCCAAAGCCGAAGCCATGGCTCCGCCACTGGAAATACCGGCAAAAATGCCTTCTTGCGCCGCTAAGGCACGTGTGGTTTGCTCCGCCTGCTCCTGCGTGACTTCCATGATTCTATCCACACGCCGGGCATCATAGATTTTGGGTAGATACTCCTGCGGCCAGCGCCGTATCCCCGGTATGCTGGCGCCTTCCGCAGGATGGACACCCACAATTTGAATCTCAGGATTTTTTTCTTTCAAATATGAGGAGCACCCCATTATGGTTCCTGTGGTGCCCATGGAACTGACAAAATGTGTGATGGAGCCCTGAGTATCGCGCCATATTTCCTCTGCCGTCGCTTCATAATGGGCTCGCGGATTATCCGGATTGGCAAACTGATCCAACACTTTACCCTCACCTGCGGCTGCCATGGATTTGGCCAAGTCTCTGGCACCTTCCATGCCCTCTTCCTGGGTTACCAATATGATACGTGCACCGTAAGCTTTCATGATTCCCCGCCGCTCAGGGCTCATATGCTCAGGCATTATCAGTACCATTTCATACCCCTTAATGGCTGCCGCCATCGCCAAAGCAATACCCGTGTTGCCACTGGTGGCTTCAATCAAGGTGTCCCCAGGAGAAATCTCACCGCGTTTTTCCGCATGGTTAATCATGCTCATCGCCGGTCGGTCCTTAACGGACCCTGCAGGGTTGTTCCCTTCCAATTTAGCCAATACCACATTGCCCTTGTTGCCGTCAGCCAAACGTTGCAACCGCACCAAAGGGGTATTGCCTATAAACGCTTCAATTGTTGGAAATTCCATCGGATACCCTTTTTCCTTTTACCGTGTATTTAGAATCATGATTTTAATCTGCTTTATGTTTAAAATGAAACTCGGGGCACAAGAAGGCGTTTTATTCACCTAGGGGGCTTTCTTAGAATCCGTACAAAAACCCAAAGTAATCGCTAGATTTTTCAATAAGATAAAGTCAAAATGATTTAAACGTTACAGTATTGATAGAATAGTTTAACGGGTCAGCAACAACCCAACAAAAGTAATGACATGATTAAGCTCACTATACAGCAACAGTTTTTTACCCTATCCCTGGTCCCGGCAGGGTTAATCGTTGTTGTACTGGGCGGAATTTACAGTTATCAGGAGAGTGAACACCTGGATCACCAATTGAGCCTGCGCGGAGAAACCCTGGCTCGGCACATTGCATCAGCCAGCTCTTACGGTCTCGCTGCCAAAGATATCGCCATTCTACAACCCATCACCCAGTCCGCCGCAAATGAGCAAGATGTGGTTTCAGTTACACTGACGAATACAGACGGATCCATATTATTACGTTCACCTGGCAAAAAACGCAGCCACAGCAAAGCACTCAGTGATGAGAGCGTATTTTTCATGAAACCCATTTATATTCCGGTTTCCCATTTTCCGTCAGAGGACATTACCCCTATAGGTTGGTCCATTGTGGAATTCTCCCGGGCAGGTGTCAGTGCACAGAAGTTCACGGTTATTGCCTTTACAACCAGCACCTCGGCAGTTTTATTTTTTGCTTGTTACCTATTGGTATCCTATTTCAATCGAAAAGTAACCTATCCTATCTCCACTATTTCCGACGCCGCCAAAATGATTAGCAATGGAAACTTAGAGCTCACCTTCGACAGCGGCGCCCATGGCGAATTGTTAGCCCTGGAACAAAGTATTAAAAATATGGCAGCATCCCTCAAACGTTCCCGGGACGAACTAAAAAAGGAGGTGGATCAAGCGACAACGGATTTACTCAGCTCGATTCACATGGTGGAACACCAGAACAAGGAACTGGCTGTGGCCCGGCAACAGGCGCTGCTCGCCAGCAAAGTGAAGTCCGAATTTCTGGCCAACATGAGTCACGAGATACGTACTCCTATGAATGGAATTATTGGGTTTATAAAATTACTAAAAAAATCCTCTCCATCCCCGGAACAGTTGGACCTGATCCAAACCATAGAAAAATCCTCGGACAATCTTTTAACTATCATCAACGATATTCTGGATATATCCAAAATCGAGGCAGGCAAGGTTCGACTGCAAAACAACCACTATAATCTGCGCAATTGTGTAGAAGACGTGCTGTCCCTGCTCATGCCCAGCGTATATGATAAAAATCTCGACCTGACTTGCATGATCTACAATGACGTTCCCCTGGCAATCAAAGGGGATGAGACCAAAGTTCGACAAATCTTAACTAACCTATTAGGTAATGCCATCAAATTCACTAAGCGCGGGGACATCGTGGTGCGTGTCATGCTGGATGACAGCTATGATGACAAAGCCGTTATAAAAATCAGCGTCTCCGATTCTGGAATAGGGATTGCGGACAAAGACCAATATCGATTGTTTTCCACATTCGAGCAAGTGGACTCCTCTTCCACACGTAAATACGGTGGTACGGGTTTGGGTTTGGCCATCTCCAAGTCCTTAACGGAGCTCATGCAGGGAGAAATTGGTTTTACCAGCAAACTGGGGGTCGGTTCCACGTTTTGGTTCACATTCGTTAACGCCCTATCTCAGAAAAGCAAATTGCTGGATACGGAAAAATTTGACAAGTCCAAGGCACTGCAAAGATATAAGGTGTTATTGTATGAAACCAATCAATCATCACGGCAAGCTTTGCAAAACCTGCTCACCAATTGGGATATCAAAACCTATTTTGCCGACAACCTGGCCGATCTCAAAAAGCAATTGGATAATGCCTCCCCAAATACTTACGACCTGATCATACTCAGTTTGAATTATTTGGAAATGAATCCCGAGATATTCAGCACCTCTTTCACGGAAATCTGTGCCATGGATACACCTGTGGTCAGCCTGGTGAACAGCATAGACAATAATTTGGTCATGCAACTAAAGTCCAAAGGCATCAGTACCTGTTTGTCCAAACCACCGCGACATAAAGAACTGTTTAATATACTCCATAGCTTGCTGGTGGAAAAACAAATCCCCCGCACCACGATTTATCCGGCAAAAGAAAAACACCCGCTCAGCAGCATCACAACTCAAAACCAAGCGCTGGAAGGCTTGAACCTATTAGTCGCCGAAGACAATCGCATCAATTCCAAACTGATCGAGCATTTACTGACGCAGGCGGGCGCCGGATTCAAACTGGTTGAAAACGGTAAGCAGGCATTGGAAGCATTCAATAGTGACCACTACGACATGATCCTAATGGATATTCACATGCCGGAGCTAAACGGTATTGAGGCTACCAAATTAATTCGCGCCTCCACCAACACGAACAAAAACTTACCCATTATCGCCTTGACCGCTGACGCCCTACCCGATGACCAAAAAAGTTTTGTGAAAGCGGGTATCAATCGGGTGTTAACCAAACCGGTCAATGAAGACGTACTCATCAACGCCATATTGACACTGTGTAAACCGGATTCTGGTCGGAAAACCGTGCAAACGAATGGATCGATGCAAAAAAATTTCCAGGCTCATATGTTGAATATGTTACTGGAGGAACTGCCAAGATTTAAAAAGTCCTTACAAAAAGCCCTATCCTCCTTGGATATCTCGGCCTTGTTTGAAACCGCGCACAAAATGCACGGCGCGGTAGCCTATTGCGACATCCCCCAGCTCCAATCCGCTCTGGCTTCACTGGAAGCGGCCACCAAATCAAAAGACATGGAACAAGTCGAGCAATACATCGATTCGGTGTATTCTGAAATTGATCGCTTATTGCGGTAGGACCGGTTACACCACGCTGCAAATTAGCGGCTCGGACACATTGCCACTTTTAAAGGTTGGGCACGCAGTAGGTTTTCAGATAATTCAGAAATTCGGTTTTAAGTTCGGGATGTTTTAGGGCGTATTCCACGGTAGCTTGCAGGTAGCCAATTTTGCTGCCGCAGTCGTAGCGGGTACCACTGAAACGGTAACCCATGACGCTTTCTTCTTGCAACAAGGCGGCAATGGCATCGGTGAGTTGGATTTCACCGCCGGCGCCGCGTTGGGTTTTGGTGAGTAATTCAAAGATTCGCGGCGTGAGAATATAGCGACCTACCACGGCCAGGTTTGAAGGTGCATCCGCCGGGTTGGGTTTTTCCACGATTTTTTCCACTACGCCAATACCCGTTTCCATGGAGTCGGTTTTGATAATACCGTATTTATCGGTTTCATCTTTGTCGACTTGCTGAATACCTAAAATGCTGCAACGGTGTTTCTGAAACTGGGAAACCATCTGGGTCATGCAACCGTTGTCGCCACCGTCAATTAAGTCGTCCGCCAGGATAACCGCGAATGGAGCATCCCCGACAACATGTTTAGCACAGAGTACCGCATGGCCTAAGCCCAAGGCTTCGGGTTGGCGCACATAAACACAACTGACGTTTTCGGGTACAACATTACGCACGATTTCCAATAGTTGGGTTTTTTGCTTTTTCTCCAGCTCGGATTCCAGCTCATAGTTCTTATCGAAATGATCTTCAATGGCTCGCTTACTGCTGCTGGTTACAAAAATGAGCTCACGAATTCCAGCCGCAATCGCCTCCTCTGCCGCATATTGGATTAGCGGTTTATCCACGATGGGCAGCATTTCCTTGGGGTTTGCTTTGGTAGCCGGTAAAAACCGCGTTCCTAACCCGGCGACGGGAAAAACGGCTTTTCTGATAACGCTCATCTTAAACTCCTATAAAAAAAGGGCTGAAAACAGCCCTTTTTTGTTACGCTGCGTCAACCGCTTTCATGCTTAAACGTATTCGTCCCTGTTTGTCTATTTCAAGGACTTTCACCTTAATGGTATCACCCTCGGCTAACTTATCGCTGACATTTTCAACGCGCTCATGAGAGATTTGCGATATATGCACCAAACCGTCTTTACCGGGCAGTATAGTAACGAAGGCGCCAAAATCCATTAACTTTGAGACTTTGCCTTCATAAATCATTCCTACTTCCACTTCCGCGGTAATTTGTTCGATGCGTTTTTTAGCATCTTCACCGGCAGCGCTGTCAACTGAAGCAATTTTCACCGTACCGTCTTCGCTGATATCGATGCTGGCTCCGGTCTCCTCAGTAATGGAACGAATAGTCGCACCGCCTTTACCGATGACATCACGAATTTTGTCCGGATTGATTTTCAAGGTAATGTAACGAGGTGCATATTCGGACATTTCGGGGCGAGTCTCGGAAATAACCTCGTTCATTTTCTTCAAAATATGCAGGCGACCGTCTTTGGCTTGATCCAAAGCTTTCTGCATGATCTCCTTGGTGATACCGTCGATCTTGATATCCATTTGTAAAGCGGTCACACCGGACTCGGTTCCCGCCACTTTGAAATCCATATCGCCCAAATGATCTTCATCACCCAGGATGTCGGTCAGGACTGCAAATTTGTCGCCTTCTTTGATCAAACCCATAGCGATACCGGCAACCGGCGCCTTGATAGGTACGCCGGCATCCATTAAGGACAAACTGGAACCGCAAACAGAAGCCATGGAACTGGAACCGTTGGATTCAGTGATTTCAGATACCACTCGAATGGAATAAGGGAAAGCCTCATTAGACGGCATGACCGCCGCCACACCACGCTTGGCCAAACGGCCATGACCGATTTCACGGCGCTTGGGACTGCCCACCATGCCGGTTTCACCTACACAGTAAGGAGGAAAATTATAGTGCAACATGAAGTGTTCTTTACGCTCACCTTCAATGGCATCGATGTTTTGCGCATCTCTGGCCGTCCCCAAGGTCGTCACGACCAAAGCCTGAGTTTCACCGCGGGTAAACAAGGCCGAACCGTGTGTACGTGGAATCACGCCGGTCCTGACATTAATGTTACGTACGGTTTTGGTATCACGTCCGTCAATACGTGGTTCACCGGCAATAATCTGACCTCGAACAATGGATTTCTCCAGTTTTTCGATCGCTTCACGTACTTTGCCTTTGTCCAGAGCTGATTCGTCACCCTCGGGACACAATTGCGCCAGTACTTTATCTCGTACTCCACCCAGGTGTGTATAACGATCCTGCTTTACCTTAATTTTGTAGCCGGCAACAAAATCCGCCTGGGCTACGGCAGCTACTTTGTCAAAGATGCTGTTATCCACCGCTGGAGCTTGCCAGTCCCAGCTCTCGGCACCGGCGTCTTTGGCGAATTCGCTGATGGCTTTAATCACGGTTTGTAATTGTTCATGACCAAAAACAACTGCATCTAACATGGTTTTTTCGGGCAACTCTTTGGCTTCGGATTCAACCATTAATACGGCATTGTGGGTGCCGGCAACCACCAAGTCTAAAGCACTGGTCTCCAATTGAGTCTTGGAAGGATTGAGCAGGAATTTACCATCGATATAACCCACTCTGGCAGCGCCGATGGGACCGTTAAAAGGCGCACCGGACAACGCTAAAGCAGCAGATGCGCCAATCATAGCGGGAATATCAGGATCAATTTCCGGATCCAAGGAAACCACCGTGGCAACGATTTGCACTTCATTGGTAAAACCATCGGGGAACAAAGGGCGGATCGGGCGATCGATCAGACGACTGGTCAGGGTTTCTTTCTCGCTGGGACGCCCCTCGCGTTTGAAAAACCCACCCGGGATTTTACCAGCAGCATAAGTTCTTTCCTGATAATTGACCGTCAGCGGAAAAAAATCTTTGCCTGCATCAGCCTCTTTCATGGCGACAGCGGTGACCAGCACCACTGTATCTCCCATGCTTGTTAGTACAGCCCCACTGGCCTGGCGTGCAATTTCACCGGTTTCCAGCGTAAGGGTGTGTTCACCGTATTTGACAACTTTCTTAGTGGGCATCACTTGGGGGGTTCCTCAAAGGTTTAATAGTTTAACCGGCCTGCCGGGGTTTGTGCTGAGACGCTTAGCGTCTCAGACCCAAACGGCTGATCAACTCACGATAGCGCTCTAGGTTTGTTTTTTTCAGGTAATCCAATAATTTACGGCGTTGACTTACCATGCGCAGCAAACCCTGACGCGAATGATGATCATGTATGTGGGACTTAAAATGACCGGACAAATCTTCGATTTTAGCCGTTAGTAAGGCGACTTGTACTTCGGCGGAACCGGTATCACCGGGGGACCGCGCGTAGTCCTGTGCGATCTGGCCTTTTTGTTCAGCAGTTAACATTGAAAACTCCTATTAAAGTCTAATTTCATTCATATCAATAAAAAATCTGTTTTGGCAGATTGTTCCAAAATTTCCTTTCTTTACAAAGCTCTAAACCTTAGGACTTATGAAGGATTTAACAACATCATCTAGCCAATTCCTCCGGACCGCAATTCTGTTCCGATTGGGGGCGAATTTTAACTCATTTTAACCTGATTCATCAAACGCTTGGGGCCTATTCGACCGTCTTCCAAAACGGTCCCCATACCCACAAATTCGCCATTACCACTGTACAGCCGCACCAAGCCGGTTGCGCCCATTCTGGGCAGGAACACCGCCTGTCCTTTGCGCAGATAGTAGGTGGCATCCGGGCTCAATTCTACTTTGGGAAAATCTTCTAAGGCCATGTCCGTAGACAATAAAATCTCATCCCGTTGGGTAAAACCCGGCATATCCTGAATCTGTTCCAGGGTCCATAAGGGCCCCGACAAGGGCCCTACCTGGGTACGCCGCAATTCCACAATGTGCGCACCGCAGCCTAGTGCCTCTCCAATATCCTCAGCCAATGTACGTATATAAGTGCCTTTGCTGCACTTTACCTCAATCTCAAACACACCCCGATTCAGACGGCTCAAAGTAAGCGTATGAATTTTTACCTGGCGAGGCTTCCGCTCCACTTCCAATCCCTGGTGTGCCAATTTGTACAAAGGTACACCATTTTGTTTTATAGCCGAGTGCATAGGTGGAATTTGCGAAATTTCGCCGACAAAAGTGTGTAACACTTGCTCCAATCGCGCTGCATCGACGCCTTGCACGGGCCGCGTTTGCACAATCTCTCCGTCTGCATCACCGCTGCTTGTGGTAACCCCTAACTGACAAACTGCACGATAAGCTTTATCTGCCTCAAGCAAAAAGCCGGACACTTTAGTGGCCTCACCCAGGCAAATGGGCAACATGCCGGTGGCAATAGGATCCAGGCTGCCGGTATGACCTGCCTTGCGAGCACCAAAAAGGTTCTTTACTACTTGTAAAGCTTTGTTGGATGTTAGGCCTTTGGGCTTGTCCAGTAAGACGATGCCGGTTACCTCCCGGCCTTTCTGCTTTCTAGGCACTGTCACATCCACACTGAATTAGATCGATCGGAAAATCAATCAAGGGTGTCATCCTCATCGGATGACACCGCTGAATCAATAAGGGAAGACAAACGATTTCCGGTTTCAATTGAAGCATCGTATACAAATACCAGGCGCGGAGTGGTTCGCAAGCGCAACCGTTTGGCCAATTCCGAGCGCAGGAATCCTGCAGCCGCCGTCAAACCTTTTGCCGTATTGTCTACGGTTTCCTTATCTCCCATCGCCGTAAAATACACTTTGGCGTTTTCAAATTCTTTAGATACCCGCACCGCAGTAATCGTCACCATACCAATACGGGGATCTTTGACTTCGTTTTGCAGCAACAAGGCCAGAGTCTTTTGGATCTCATCCGCAACCCGGTTGAGTCTACTATATTCGCGCGCCATTACATCACCAATTACTTTACAGAATACGTCATTTACAAAGTGCGTCTGACCTGCACTTGTTCGTAAACTTCAATCTGATCACCTTCGCGCACATCATTGTAGTTCTTCACGCCTATTCCGCATTCCGTTCCAGCTCGAACTTCCTGCACATCATCTTTAAAGCGGCGCAAGGATTCCAGTTCACCCTCATAGATGACCACATTGTCTCGCAGAACACGTATGGAATTGTTGCGTTTCACGACACCTTCGATAACCATGCACCCGGCAATTGCACCCAACTTGGGAGACCTAAACACATCCCGTACTTGAGCCAGACCGATAATTTCTTCTTTAAATTCCGGCTCCAGCATACCGGAAAGCGCTTGTTTGACTTCTTCTATTACGTCATAAATGACACTGTAATAGTGCAAATCGATATTCTCTTCTTCTATCAAGCGTTTTGCCATGGCATCTGCGCGAACATTAAAGCCAATTACAATAGCATTGGAGGCGACTGCCAAGTTGACATCGGATTCGTTAATTCCGCCAACACCACCGGCGACAATCTTCACTTCCACTTCTTGGTTGGACAGTTTAATCAAGGCATCGGACAAAGCTTCCAAAGTACCCTGCACATCCGTTTTCACCACCAAGTTAAGGGTGTTGAGCTTGCCCTCTTCCATTTGTGAAAACATATTCTCCAGTTTAGCTTCCTGCTGCCGTGCCAATTTAACATCACGAAATTTGCCCTGGCGAAACATGGCCACTTCCCGAGCTTTGCGCTCATCTTTTACGACAATAGCTTCATCGCCGGCCGTAGGTGCTCCTGATAAACCCAGCACCTCGACGGGAATGGAAGGCCCGGCCTCATCCACAGAGTTACCTTTTTCGTCTAATAAGGCACGAACTCTGCCGTACTCATGACCGGCCAGCAACACATCACCTTTACGCAAAGTACCTGTTTGCACCAGGATAGTGGCCACCGGACCACGTCCCTTATCCAGGCGGGATTCAATAATGACCCCTTTGGCGGGCGCGTCTTTAACGGCTGACAACTCCAATAATTCACTTTGCAGCAATATGGCGTCCAGCAATTCCTCTATGCCTTCACCGGAATGAGCTGAGACGTTAATAAACTGTGTGTCACCGCCCCAATCATCCGGAACCACTTCCTCACCGACCAATTCTTGTTTCACCCGATCGGGATTGGCATTTTCTTTATCGATCTTATTAATTGCTACCACCATGGGTACCTGGGCAGCTTTGGCATGTTGAATCGCTTCTTTCGTCTGGGGCATTACACCGTCGTCCGCCGCAACCACCAGAATGACAATATCCGTCGCCTTGGCACCTCGAGCACGCATTGCCGTAAAGGCCGCATGACCGGGCGTATCCAAAAAGGTAATGTAACCCTTGTCGGTTTTGACATTGTAAGCACCAATATGCTGGGTGATGCCACCGGCTTCACCGGATGCCACAGCGGAATTACGAATATAATCCAGCAAAGAGGTTTTACCATGATCTACATGTCCCATCACAGTGACGGCAGGAGCTCGGTGAACTTTTTCGCCGATTGTTTCCACCTCTTGAGCCAAATCGTCTTCAATAGCATCGGCTTTCAGCAACTTAACCGTGTGTCCCATCTCCTCCACCACAACGCTGGCGGTATCCTGGTCCAGCACTTGATTGATGGTCACCATGCTACCCATTCCCATTAGCACTTTAATAACTTCAGCGGCTTTTATGGACATTTTTTGGGCCAACTCAGCTACTGTGATGGTTTCCGGAATACTGACTTCATACACTAAGGGTGCCGTGGGTTTTTCAAAACCGTGTGTTGGTTGAGCGTGGCGGGCAGAACCGGATGGACCTTTCTTTTTGCGTCTACCGGACTTGCTCACATCCACGTGCAACTCTTCACGTCCATAGCGTGTGGATTTCTCTTTACGATCCTTCTCTTTCTTGGGCTTTTTATCCTTGGCCTTTTTCTCTTCAGTCGCCACCGTTGGTACTACAGGGACTGGAGTGACTTTGGTCTCTTTTACAACCTTCTCGGCCGGCGCTTCGGTTTCGGCCTGCGCCTCAACCACTGGTTCATCTTCCTGTTTTTTGGATTTCTTGGACTTCTTGGATTCTTTTGCTTCAGCAACCGGTTCTTCTACCGGGGCTTCCTGAGCTTCCACCTCGGGTTCTGCCGCCGCGGTGACTTCTACTCCGGCTTCGGCTTCTTGCTGCTTGCGTATTTGTTCAGCCGCGTCCTGTTCCGCCTTGAGCTTTTCTTCTTCCAGCTTCTCTTCTTTTAGACGCTGTTTTTCTTTTTCCAATTCTTTGGCGATGACCTCGCTTTTCTTAACATAGGTCCTTTTCTTACGCACTTCCACGCTAACCGTTTTGGTCTTACCCTGAGCTGCACGTCCCGTACCGCTAACTGGTAACCTCAACTCACTGACGCTTTTACGACGCAGTGTTATTTTTTTCGGTTCGCTGGTGCCCTGCTGCGTATCGCTACCATGGGAATCCCTCAGGAAGTTCAACAGTTGAACTTTCTGATCATCCGAAACCGTAGAATTTTCATTTTCCATCTCCATCCCTGCCTTGTTAAACTGCGACAGCAGGCGCTCGACGGTCACTCCTAATACATTTGCTAACTGTTTAACACTTACACCTGGCATATATTCCCCCAGCAATTCAGCCTTGCTGTTCTTCGGCAAACCATGGCTCCCGTGCCGTCATGATCAACTTGGCAGCCTTTTCTTCATCAATTTCACCCAATTCCAGCAAATCGTCCACGGATCTTTCCGCTAAATCCTCCATGGTGACAATCCCATTACTGGCAAACAACTGTGCCAAACCGGAATCCATACCTTCCATATTCAACAGATCGTCCGCCGGTTCGGTGACCTCCTCTTCCTGTGCCAGTGCTCGCGTCAATAAGACGTCTTTGGCGCGATTGCGTAATTCCTGCACCATATCTTCATCGAATTCTTCGATTTCCAGCATTTCGTTCAATGGGACATAGGCCACCTCTTCGATACTGGAATAACCTTCCTGTACCAAAATAGAGGCAACTTCCTCGTCCACATCTAAATGGGTCTGGAACAAACCCTGAGCTTCCTTTTGCTCCGCTTCACTTTTCTCGGAAGCCTGAGCCTCCGACATAACATTCAATTCCCAACCGGTTAATTCACACGCCAAACGTACATTCTGTCCCCCTCGGCCAATGGCTTGGGACAATTGATCATCCTCCACCGCAATGGTCATGGAATTGGCATCTTCATCCACCACAATGGAAACCACTTCTGCAGGAGACATGGCATTGATCACAAATTGAGCTGGATTTTCATCCCACAAAATTATGTCCACCCGTTCATCAGCCAACTCATTGGATACGGCACGAACCCGTGAACCGCGCATCCCCACGCAGGCACCCACCGGATCGATACGGGGGTCGTTGGTTTTCACTGCAATCTTGGCTCTGGAACCCGGATCTCTCGCTGCCGCTAGAATTTCAATCAAGCCCTCACCTACTTCAGGTACTTCCAGAGTAAACAATTCGATGAGCAGTTCCGGCGCTGTGCGACTCACAAACAATTGCGGGCCGCGAGTTTCGGCGCGCACTTCTTTCAAATAACCCCGCAATCGGTCCCCCGGTCGCACGGCTTCACGAGGAATCATATTTTCCCGCAAAACAATGGCTTCGACATTATCTCCCAAGTCCAGGATCACATTGCCTTTATCTACCCGTTTGACAACGCCCATAATGAGCTCACCTACCCGGTCTTTAAAGGCGTCAACCACCCGGGCCCGCTCTGCTTCGCGTACTTTTTGCACTATAACTTGCTTAGCGGTTTGTGCCGCAATTCGACCGAACACCGTGGATTGCATCGGTTCTTCGATATAGCCATCGACCTCAACAGAAGCATCCTTTTGCAAAGCGTCGCTTAGCCGAATTTCGCGTTGCGGGTGCTCCAACTCTTCCACATCATCGGCGACAACCAACCAGCGGCGAAAGGTGTCATAGTCACCGGTTTTCTGGTTAATACTAACTCGCACGTCAACATCTTCCGAGCTAAGTTTCTTACTCGCCGTAGCCAATGCGATTTCAACGGCTTCGAAAATAACTTTTCTGTCTATGTCCTTTTCATTGGACACAGCATCTACAACAAGTAGTATTTCTTTGTTGTTCATGGCAATCCGCCTCTACGCCTGCTCTATTCACGCAATTACCGACCGGTTTACCCAGGTCGGTGATCTCATTCAAAATTATTAAAAGACCGGAATTAAATTTGCCCGATCAATATTCTCAAACGGCAGTTCCACTGTACTGCCATCAACGTCAAGTACCACATTGACGCCATCAAACTGCTCCAGGATTCCCTGGAATTTACGCCGTCCATCTACCGCTACGGCCAAAACCAGCTTGACCTGACTGCCCACAAACTTCTGAAAATGCGCCTTGGTAAACAAGGGTCGATCCAGTCCGGGCGAAGACACCTCCAGGTTATATTGCCCCCGGATGATATCTTCCACATCCAGAATACCGCTGACTTGGTGACTAACCTTAGCGCAGTCATCTAAAGTCACACCGTTTTCGTGGTCTATATAAATCCGTAACACGGAATGTTTCCCGGACGGTAGATATTCAGCACCCACAAATTCGAACCCGAGTGACGAAACCGCAGGCTCTATCAGATTAAGTACTTTATCCGGCGCCGTACGCATATCCCAATCACCCGTAAATAAAAAATGGGCCCAAGGCCCACCTCCAAAACACTGCTTCTGTCCATTTAATAGTATAACCGCAAGTGCGTTAAACGCAAAGGTAATACCATACAGAGGCTCCGGTAAAATTCCGACTCCTAAAAAAAAAGCCTCGATGTTGAGGCCTTTTCTTCCACCGCCCGACTCGTGGGTCCGGCGTTTGTTTTTCTTAACCGCACATCGGTTCGCGGTTTCGCTCTTCTCTTCGATAGCGGGGGCAGGATGTGAACCTGCGACCTTCGAGCGGCCGCTCTCGCGCTCCTGCGCTCCGCGACACCTGCACATCCATGTCCAATGTCTGCGACTGGCAAAAGCTGAGCCCGACTTCATCTCGGGCACTATCCATATCTTCTATTCGATTGATAGCGGGGCAGGATTTGAACCTGCGACCTTCGAGCG